>ERZ1036470.275-NODE-275-length-27881-cov-5.866276_pt1 | contig 27881 bp, 20 predicted proteins | sample MGYA00514232_ERZ1036470 | MGnify/ENA primary metagenome ERZ1036470 (study PRJEB33795, sample SAMN09464898) | human gut metagenome | isolation source: Bloodstream | host: Homo sapiens | place: USA: Stanford, California | collected 2016-02 ... | reverse complement strand
CCTCTTTCCTTTTTCTTTTTATAAAAGAACTTTCTCATTTCTTATCTTTTTCTATGCTCAACAGTTCAACTTCGAAAATCAAAGTAGAGAACGGTTTGATTTGGTTGCCAGATTCTCTTGCACCGTAAGCAAGTTCTTGTGGGATATAAAGTTCCCATTTAGAACCTACAGGCATCATAGTCAAAGCTTCTGTCCAACCTTTGATTACTTGGTTAGCACGGAAAGTAGACGGTTCGTTACGTTTGTAAGAGCTGTCGAATTCTGTTCCGTCGATCAAAGTACCTTTGTAGTTCACTTTCACTTTACAAGTGTCAGCAGGAATTTCACCTTTACCTTCAGTGATTACTTTGTATTGCAGACCGCTTGCAGTTGTTTTTACGCCGTCTTTAGTCTTGTTTTCAGCAAGGAATTTTTCGTTTTCAGCTTTATAGTCAGCATATTTTTCTTCCAAAGCTTTTGCTTTGATAGTTTCCATAGCTGTACGAGTATATTCTTGAGCTGCTTCCATAGTCATCACGCCACCTTTTTCCAAAGTACCTGCGATGAAACCTGCCATGAAGTTTTCTTTGCTGATAGTTTTAGTAGAGTCTGTGCCAAACAATTCCTGGTTGATACCTTTCATCATCTGGTTGCTGATTTGCTGACCGATTTGCAGACCTGCCATGTAAGCGATGTCTTTTTTGCTAGTCTTGTTTGCGCCTTCATTCAAACCTTTGATGAAGTCTGCCATATAAGCAGTATCAACGTCCAGACGACCTGTCAGATAGCCTTTCAGACCTTGAGTCTGCGCCATACCGATAGAATAAGACAGTGAGTCGATGTCTGATTTCAGATTTGCTTTAGGAGCTTGAGCTGTACAAGAAGCAAGGCTTGCAGCAGCGGCGATTGCCATAAAAATACTAACTTTTTTCATTTTGCTTTGAAATTTTTTATTTATAATACTTCGAGTAATTCTACTTCAAAAATGAGTGTGCTATGAGGAGGGATCATTTCTCCGGCACCTCTTGCGCCATAACCAAGTTCTGACGGAATATACAGTTTCCATTTAGAACCTTCCGGCATCAGCTGCAAAGCTTCCACCCATCCCGGTATTACTTGGTTGACACCGAATACAGCCGGTTCTCCGCGTTGGATAGAGCTGTCGAACAGTGTGCCGTCAATCAATGTTCCTTCATAGTGGCATCTTACCTGGTCGGTAGCTTTCGGCTTTTTGCCTATACCTTCTTTGATGATTTCATATTGTAGTCCGCTGGGAAGAACAACTACGCCCGGTCCTTTTTTGTTTTCTTCGAGGAAAGCTTGTCCTTGCTCGATAGCAACGGCACCCATTTTAGCTTCCAGTTCTTCGAAATACTTGTTTACTATTTCGCGGGCTTCATTGTGGCTGATAGCCGTCTGATTGCCTTCCAATACGTCTTTGATTGCTTGTGCGAAATCATCTACCGCAAGGTTTCCGATTCCCATGCTTGATAAGTTTTGACCAATTCCGAGGCCAATAGAGTAACTGAATTTATCCATATAATGTTTTTTTTTTTTTTTTGAAATGTATCACCATCATGGTTTTAGCTTTCAATCAATTGCAAATTTATGAATCGCAAAAGTACGTGTTTTATTTGAATGATTTAGCATTTGCTATTTAAAAATTCTTATATCTGTGAAAGTTAATCGCTTTTCTTTAAAGAATTAGTTTTTTTGTTCGTAGGATTTAATCGGCTTATTCTTATTATTTAGGTTGGTTTATGTAGATAATTAATCGTCTGACAGCTGTTGAACTTGCGTCTGACTACTGTTATTCTTTCGTCTGACAACTGTCAGACGAAAGAATAACAGTAGTCAGACGAATAGTTGTTGCCATAAATGATGCTAACTATCTGCATCTTTCATCTTAAAGTTCTGCATAAATTGGATTATATTAAGCGTGAGAAAGTGTTCTTTTATTCGATGATTCTGATTACATTTGTGTGGCTATTAAAAAAGAAGGAGGAATAGTAATGAAGAATTTGGTAGTTTTGACGGGTGCGGGTATGAGTGCCGAGAGTGGGATTAGTACATTTCGCGATGCAGGTGGTTTGTGGGATAGGTATCCTGTGGAGCAGGTGGCCACTCCTGAAGGTTATCAGCGTGACCCGGCTCTGGTGATTAATTTCTATAATGAGCGTCGGAAACAGTTGTTGGAGGTGAAACCGAACCGTGGACATGAATTGTTGGCGGAACTGGAGAAAAACTTCCATGTGACGGTGGTGACACAGAATATTGATAACTTGCACGAACGTGCCGGGAGTAGCCACATCATTCATCTGCATGGCGAACTGACGAAAGTGTGTTCCAGCAGAGATCCTCATAATCCCCACTACATAAAAGAACTGAAACCGGAAGAATATGAAGTGAAGATGGGAGACAAGGCCGGCGACGGCACTCAATTGCGACCTTTTATCGTATGGTTTGGAGAAGCTGTGCCGGAAATTGAAACAGCCATCCAATATGTGGAGAAAGCGGATATTTTCGTCATTATCGGTACGTCGCTTAACGTATATCCTGCGGCAGGGCTGCTTCATTATGTACCGAGAGGAGCAGAGGTGTATCTGATTGATCCGAAACCGGTAGATACGCATACTTCCCGTTCGATACATGTAATTCAGAAGGGAGCTTCTGAAGGAGTGGCTGAATTGAAACAGTTGTTGGGAGTTTGAGAGGTTTTCTTTTCCCGGTTTTATTCCAGTTCGGTGGCAAAAATATGATTGTTCCGGAGTACTTCCGATATTTCGAGTGCAGAGATATCCCTGCACTCGATTCTTAATATTTTCTCCCAGTCCTCAAAGTCCACATTCCATTTGTCTATTTGGGGGAACTCTGCCAAAAGCTCTCCTATGCGCTTGATGTCACGCCTTTGGGTGATAGAAGTTCGAAAAATCAGAATCTTATTTTCTTTTTCCATATTCTTTAGGGTTTTATTTTAATGAACGGAACTCCCGGATCGTCATACTGAAATGCAACCTGAAATTGCGACTTAAAAGTGAAAGGCTGCTAAAGCCGCAAAGACGGGCGATTTCGGTGGCGGAAAGTTCCTTGTTTCGTTTTAATAATAGGGCTGCTTTTTCAATCCGGGTGCGTTTGATATAATCCGTAGGCGTTTCGCCCGTCAGGATTGTAAATACGCGATGGAAGTGGAAAGGAGAAAAGCAGGCGATACCTGCCATTTTCTGTAATGATAACGGCTGGTCTATGTGATTGTGAATATAGTCGGTCACTTTATTGATCCGTAACTGATATTCCTGTTTATTGATATCTTTCGTCTCCATGTTTTCTGCAAAGTAAAGGATAATAAATGCCGGAGAGTTGTCCTATCTTGCTAACTTCTCCGGCAGATAATCAATCTTTTTTTTGTCCTATATAGAATACGTAGCCGTAGTATTCTTTATACTTATTATATAGGCTCTCTTCATACCGTTGCCCGGTGATGAGGTCTGCGGCTGCGTCATTTCCTGCATATTCCTTCAAAAAAGCTTCCTGAACAGGGAACTGGGGAGCGTAAAAATGCTCAAGCCAGCAATTTTCCGGTAAAATGAAATGGGCTGTCGGGATATATCCTGCTTTTTCCATTTGCATTATCTTTCTTGGAATCGTATCGATTTCCGGGTAATTGGCCATCCAGAAGTCTTCTATTTCGGAGGGACGTTCCGGGGTGAACCAGGAGGCTTCCGTTACAGCGATAAATCCGTTCTTTTTCAGGAATTTGTTCCATTCGTTCATGCCGCGTTCGAATCCTATGTTATAGATAGCGCCTTCGGACCAGATCAGATCGAGTTCTTCCTCTTGAAATGGCAGAGCGTCCATGGAACCGACGATACCCTTTACTCTGTCTTCACAATGGGCTTCTATTGCATTTTTGTTGAATAGCTCGATAAAGTCGGGGAAAAGGTCGATACCTGTAATTTGTCCTTTCGTATAGTTGGCTAATGCCATTGTCTGACCGCCTGTGCCACAGCCAATGTCGGCTATTCGTGCCTTGTCGGACAGTTCGTTGATGAAGCTTACGGCTTTTTGTGTGACTTCAGGACTTCCGGGACCTTGACGTTTTAATGCCTTGAAGTAATTACATATCAGTGTAAAATCGAATTCGTGGATTGATTTAAAATCGTTACTCATTGTTTTAATGTTTTAGTTGTACGGCGAATGGAGGCATATAATGATGCTTGCAACCATTTGACCATACAAATAGTTTGAAAATTTAGATATAGAAAATAACTCTGACAAGAGTATGTCAGAAAACATAAGGGATAATCTGTAATGAGAGGAAGGCTTACAGATTATTTACAGAACGGAATCCTTATGGAATGAAAATGAGTTAAACATCCAATTATTTCTTTTAGTTTGTGACAAAGATAGGGTTTTAGCTGCAAAACTCAATGATAACTTGATTGAAAAAAGACTGTAAACCTGTATTTTAGCAAGAATAGTCAAATAGGAATATGTTTATATATCCGGTTGCATGGATGAGATTGATCGTCCAAATTGATTGAAACTACATTTTTTTGAGTTATTTTTGTCGAATATTAAATACAAATCTCTCATTTAATGTATGATACCGATGAAAAGCAAATTATTACTCACATGTACCATCCTGTTTTTCTGTTCCTCTTTTCTGTGCGGACAGAATCAATCTTCTAAAGTGGCAAACTCTGTTGAAACGAATAATGGATGCATCCGGCACCCGTGGCAAGGAAAAAGAGTGGGATATTTGGGAGACTCTATTACAGATCCCAACTGTTATGGTGACAAGATAAAGAAATACTGGGATTTTCTGCAGGAATGGCTGGGAATCACTCCTTATGTATATGGTATCAGTGGCAGGCAATGGAATGATGTGCCCCGGCAAGCCGAGCAACTGAAGAAAGAACACGGTGGAGAAGTAGATGCTATCGTGATTTTGATGGGTACGAATGATTTTAATGACGGTGTACCTATTGGAGAATGGTTTACGGAAACAGAAGAACAAGTGATGGCAGCCCGTGGGCAAACCCAAAAGCTGGAAACCCGTAAGAAACGCACTCCTATAATGGATGGAAGCACGTATAAGGGACGTATAAACATAGGAATCAATAGACTGAAACAACTCTTCCCGGACAAGCAGATTGTGTTGCTGACCCCGTTGCACCGTTCACTGGCCAATTTTGGAGAAACGAATGTGCAACCGGATGAAAACTACCAGAACAGTTGTGGCGAATATGTGGATGCCTACGTGCAGGCTGTTAAAGAAGCCGGCAATGTGTGGGGAGTCCCCGTGATTGATTTTAATGCGGTAACCGGATTGAATCCGATGGTGGAAGAACAACTGATTTATTTCTACGATGCGGGATATGACCGTTTGCATCCCAGCACGAAAGGACAGATACGCATGGCACGAACGCTGATGTATCAGTTGTTTGCGTTGCCTGCTACATTTTAAATAGGTCGGACAGAATTCTATGAAATTGTACACTATTCTATAGTACATTTTCTGCAAACCTGTAATTTTGTCTTCTATAAATAATAGAACCTATGAGACATAAACTTCTGTTTTCTTTTTTCATCTTTTTGATAGTTGCTTTACCGATTCGTAGTAAGGATTTTGTTTTGACTTCCGGTCAAACAGTTGTCATCGCTTGCAGCCCTTCTGAAGAACTGGTTGTACGAACCGCATTGGAAATGCTGGGGCGTGATATTCAGACAGTATTGTCGTCGACTACCCAAGCGAATGAGAAAACAGGTGAAATTGTGATAGGAACGGTGGGGCAGAGTGAGCTTATCAGCCGGACCGGCATAGATGTTTCTGCGCTAAAAGGCAAGAAGCAGGCTTTTCTATTATCTGTTTCTCCGGAGGGTAAATTGATCGTAGCCGGCAGTGACAAACATGGTACGGCTTATGGAATACTCGAAATATCCCGTTTGTTAGGTGTCTCTCCCTGGGAATGGTGGGCGGACGTAACTCCGGAAAAGAAGAAACTTTTTAAGCTATCTTCCAAATTCCAAAGTCTTCAGGCTCCTTCGGTGGAATATCGGGGTATATTTATTAATGATGAAGACTGGGGCTTGATGCCATGGAGCAGTCGGACCTATGAACCTTCAAAAGTGAAAGGTGAGATAGGCCCGCGTACCAACGAGCGTATTTTTGAACTCTTACTTCGTCTGCGTGCCAACACCTATTGGCCTGCAATGCACGAATGTACACTTCCTTTCTTCCTGACCAAAGGCAATCGGGAAGCTGCCAAGAAATATGGAATCTTCATCGGTGCTTCCCATTGCGAACCGATGGCTTGCAGCGCTGCCGGCGAGTGGAAACGAAGAGGAGAAGGGGCTTATGATTATGTGAATAATGCTCTGGCTGTTTACAAATTCTGGGAAGACCGTGTAAAAGAGGTGGCAGATCAGGAAATACTCTATACGTTGGGTATGCGTGGTGTACACGATGGTAAGATGCAGGGAGCGAAGACGGTGGAAGAACAGAAGGCCGTAATAGATCGTGTGTTTGCAGATCAACGCGGGTTGATTGAAAAATATGTTGATAAGGATGTAACTAAAGTCCCGCAGGTTTTTATCCCTTATAAAGAGGTACTCGACATTTATCATGCCGGATTACAGGTGCCCGATGATGTAACATTGATGTGGTGTGACGATAACTATGGCTATATCCGCCATTTTCCTACGGCCGAAGAATGCGCACGTAAAGGAGGGAATGGAGTCTATTATCATGTTTCTTATTGGGGACGTCCGCATGACCATCTCTGGTTGAGTACGATGAGCCCGTATCTGATTTTTCAACAAATGAAGCTGGCTTACGATCGAGGCATACAGAAGATGTGGATACTGAACGTCGGAGATATCAAGCCTGCCGAGTATCAGATAGAGTTGTTTATGGATATGGCCTGGAATATAGAAACTGTGGCCTCGGAAGGAGTGACCTCTCATCTGAAACACAGGCTGGAACGGGAATTGGGAGCTTCGTGCGCAAAGGCAGTATTACCTGTGATGCAGGAACACTATCGTCTGGCCCATATTCGTAAACCTGAATTTATGGGAAATACGAGGGAAGAGGAGAAAGATCCTGTTTATCGTGTTGTCAAAGATCTCCCATGGAGTGAAAAAGAAATCAACGGACGTTTGCAGGCTTATGATAAATTGTCGGAGGCAGTGGAACGGGCAGCTTCGAAAATCCCATCCGGCAGACAAAGTGCCTATTTTGAATTGGTGAAATACCCGGTGCAAGCTGCTACACAGATGAACCGGAAATTGCTATATGCCCAATTAGCCCGTCACGGAAAAGCGGACTGGGAGAAAAGTGATCTTGCCTATGACAGCATTGTAGTATTGACAAAACAGTATAACTCACTGGAAGATGGAAAGTGGAACCGCATGATGGATTTCCAACCCCGAAAACTCCCCGTATTCAATCGCGTGGAAAGAAAAACGGCTACTTCTCCGATGATGAAAGAGCGTGTAGCTATCTATAAATGGAACGGCTTGGATGGGAAGAATATCCCGAATAGTAAGACCTTGAATGCGCGGAAAGGAACTTCTGCTATTTGTGAGGGTCTGGGATATGAAAGCAAAGCGACAGGCATTGACAAGGGAGATGCACTGATGTTCGCTTTTGACAACTGGAAAACAGACTCGGTAGAGGTTGACATCCGCTTGTTGCCTAATCATCCTGTGGGAGGAGATCAATTACGTTTCTCAATATCGTTGGACGATGCAGCGCCTGAAGTGATCTCTTATGAAACGAAAGGACGGAGTGAAGAATGGAAAGAGAACGTGCTGCGCAATCAAGCCATCCGAACGGTTCGACTTCCGGTATCCGGAAAGAAGTCCCACAAATTGGTAATCAAGGCATTGGACGAAGGAGTGATATTAGACCAGGTGATGCTTTATATGCCTTCGCCTACTGGTGAGTAACTGCACGGATCACGAACCATGCATGATGCGCCACGGTTCCAATCAGCCCGTAATGCTTTGCCATGATCCGAAATCTTTCTTTGAGGGATGCTTTCTGATTCCGGGTAGTCATTCCCTCCTCCAGATAGTCGATGATTGTCAGGTGGGTATTGTGCAAAGTACGTGCTTTCTTCATGATGCGGATGCACCAGTCGAAATCTGCAGAAAAGCGATATTGCAGATTGTATGGCCCTACGAGCGTGTGGCGGGGGAAGAATGCCTGGTGGCAGACTAACATTCCCTGTTTGAAACTTTTCCAGGTGAGCGTTTCAGGGGCGGACAATCTGCGCATCCGCAGGAAATGCCTGTCCTTGTCTACGATAGCGGTTTCTCCGTAAAGTATATCGGGCAGTTCATTGCCGTTGATGGTGTGCACCATTTGTTGCAGCGTATCATCCTCATGAAAACAGTCGCCTGCATTCAGGAAACAGAGATAATCACCGCTGGCAAGGGCGATGCCCTTATTCATGGCGTCATACAGTCCTTTGTCGGGTTCGCTGACGACGGTGTGTATGCGTGACCGGTAACGGTTGATAATAGAGAGAGTCCCATCCTTGGAAGCTCCATCCACGATAATATATTCTATATGATGATAGGTTTGTGAAATAACACTTTGAATCGTGTCTTCCAATACCTTTTCAGCATTGTATGTCACCGTAATGATAGAGAACTTGGGAGTAGGATGGACACTATGCATATTTCCCCGTTATTTTATTGTAGACATCTGTATATTTCTTTGCAACGATACTCTCCGAATAATTACCCAGAACCTTGCGGCAGGCCTGTGCAGAGAGTTCGTTGTATTCCGGTTCCGTCAATATCCAATGTATGCCGTTGGCAAAATCTTCCGAGGATTTGTATTGTGCCACGTAGCCGTTGTGCAGATGATCGATCATTTCGGGGATACCTCCCACATTAAAACCGACACAAGGCACTCCACAGGCCATTGCTTCCATAATCATATTGGGAAGATTCTCTTCCAGAGACGGGATGGCGAAGAGGTCTACGGCATTGTAGATATTCACTACTTCATGCTCATTTTTGATATAAGGGAGCGGGTATACATGGAAAGGAAGTTGTTCCTGTAACTGCTGCGACTGGTTGCCGAATACGACTACACCCAGTGAGTCTTTCCATTCCGGATGCTTTTCTGCTAACAGTTTGCATGCCCCAATCAGATAGTCGACCCCTTTTCGTTTATCGGTGATCTTTAATGAGCCGAACAAAACTAGTTTCTTACCTTCCGGCAACATGAATTTGGCACGCGCTTCCTTCTTGTTCATGGGTTTGAACAAGTTGGTATTAATAGCGTTCGGAATATTGGTCACGCTTTTCCCTTCAAATAATGCACTGGTCTGGGCTTGTTCCTTCAGCCAATGGCTGCACGTGACGAAATGAATGGGAGCGTAGCTGTATAACTTTTGTTTTTTGCGGAACGTGCGATAGGATAAATCCTTTCGTCCCCCGCCTTTGTAGATGTACGGACAGTCGTGACATTCCTGCTGATAGTTGTTGCACTCCCGTGCGTAATGGCAGATGCCGGTGCATGGCCACATATCGTGCATGGTCCAGACTACGGGTTTGCCGGAGGTCAGTATCTTTCGTATATCGTTCAGTGAGAGCATTCCCTGGTTGATCCAATGCAGATGGATCACGTCGGCCTGGCGGAATTCCGGGAGTGAGGTGATGTCTGTACCTGTGTTGGCGATGTCTACGTCAAACAAATGGTAACGCCGGAAACGGTTGGCACTCCAGATCACAATCCGTTCCCACATGAACTTCCACACTTGCAACCAGTTACTTTTTAAGCGGACAACACTGATTTGGTCGGTCTGTTTGTCACGTACCAGCATTTTGGCTTTGATGCCGTTGTTTTTCAGTGACTCCATCAACCGGCTTGCTGCGATGGCTGCTCCTCCTATTCGTTCAGATGTATTTATAATCAGGACTCTCATGGGCAAAAGTTTATGCAAATGTACGGTTTTTAGAGGAAATGTTTGATATTTCCAACAAGCTTTCTGCTATTTCGCGTGAAAAGATTTCGAGGTTGAAACGTTCTTCCGCCAGTTTGCGGGCATTCTCTCCCATGCGCCGTGCCTCTTCGGGGTGGTCGGCGATGTAGCGGATAGCGTCTATCCAGCCTTGTACGTCGTTATATTCTACGGTGATGCCTATTCCTTCCTTGTCGATGTCTATTTCGAAGTTGGGGTTGCGCGAACAGATGACGGGGATGCCGAGGGCGAATGCTTCCACGAGCGTGGTCAGTCCTACGGTATAGGGGAAGTCCAGGCAGCAGATCACGATACAACTTTTGCGTGCCACCAGTTTCCCCAGTTCATAGGGAATGACTCCGTCGGTATAATGGATGCGAATGGAGTCGGGCAATGCATACGGGTCGATGATCTTTTTATAGTTGATGTTACCGCATGAGACGGCAATGTACAAATCCAGTTTCTCGTTCGTTGCGGCAAATGCCTGGAGCAAGGTGTCTACGTCCCGGTTTTCTTTGCCGGTGGAGATAAATCCTTCGGGTTTCCGGTCGGGCATTTCTGCAAGCAGGTGGTCGTAGAAAGGAAGATCCGGTCCCCAATGGATGAGTTTCAGTTTGTGGGACGGTGCTTTCCGGGTTTTCTGCGAGTCCTGAATCAGTTTCCGACTGAACAGGAACATTTGGTCTATACCTTTGTAGAAAAGGCGGGAGATTTGTTCGCGCCACGGTTTGGGATTGGTCACGACTGCCGTATGATGCCAGATCACGATGGGTTTGCGATACAGTCCCAGGGCACGGAGGAAGATGACGGGCTCTATACCCCGGAAAGAGGTGGCGTAGAGGACGTCGTATTTCTCCTTGCAGAAGAGAATCTCTTTGGTGGCGTAAAGCATGAGTTTCAGACGGCCGGAGAAATATTTGCATTTGTGCATCACGGAGTGTATTCCGTAATTCTCCAGTAAAGGAAGTCCGTATAAGATGTGTCCGGGGAATTTATATTCTTTCCATTCCTCGTAGCTTTCCCGTGTGAGGCGGGTATGGTAAAAATAAATAGTAAGCAACTTATTTAGTGGTGCTTGTTTCTTTTCAGCCATTTGTTGATTCGGTTTTTTACAGCTTTCGTAATGATGGAGAAATTACCGTACTTCAGGTTGAGGAACAGTTCTTCGAACGAACGTCCTATCTTGATCCACGGATGATCCCAGCCCATGATACGGTAAACGCTCTCTTTGTAGGCAACGTTTTCGATGACGTAGCGGGGATGTTTCAGTGGAAAATCCACCTCATAGCGCTTCATCGTGAAGATGCGGCGGTAACCTTTGGGCAGGGTATGAATCGAGCCGGCGAAATGGGTGGAATCTGCCGTTGCTCCCAAGTTATTAATCATGTTGCGGGTAGGCACGATGCTTAGCCCGGAGTTGAACAGTATGGAGGCGTGGAAGATCGTTTCATAAAAGGCTTTCTGCTGTTCCCGGTGACGCTGGCACATGTAGATAAAGTCGCTCCGGAATTTGCGTTCCTTGATAAGCTGTTCCAGTTGTTGCATATTGAAGGAGTCGTCCAGGAAGTTGTAGAACTCATCCCATTGGTCGACTACCCGTTTCCAGCTTGCCCATCCCCAGATGGAGAAGGTGGTGGTAAAGAAATAGTCGTAGGGCATGTCTTGGGTGATTTCTTCAGGGTTAAATCCGGCAATCATGCTGATGCGGGTGTCATGTTCGTATTTATCCAGCATCTCCTTGCAGAATTGGAAAAAGGAGACGGCGGGCACATCGTCGTCTTCCAATACGATGCACTTGTCGACTTTCGAAAAGGCCCATTTCTGCGAAATGTACTCCGAAGGGTCGCAGCCGAAATTCTTTTCCTGATAAAGCCGTTCTACTTCACATTCCCAGTCTATCTGTGATACGATTTCACGGCAGGCTTTTATTCCGGGCAGGTCACGTTCATTTCGTGCTCCGTCCTGATAGAGGAAGAGGCGGGACGGACGCGCTTTCTTCACTTGCTCGAACACTTGCGACAACTGTTGCGGGCGGTTGAAGAACAGGATAAGTACCGGGACGTCTACTAAAGCGGATTTCATATTCATAGTTCTTGTTTTGGGGTTGTACTGAATGACAGGGCGGCAGGATAGTGGTTGTTCACTTTTTCCTGCTCTTCTTCTGTAAATCGATGCAGGGTTGGATAGTTGTAACGCAAAAATCCTTCCAGGTCGTCGGGGGCGGTCACTGTGAGAGGGCCGAATTTCACGGGTTGCAGGTGGCGGATGCTTTCTACGGTTACGTGGTCGGCAGTGGCCATTACGTTGTTATAGTAACGGGTGTTTCGTGAGTTGAAACAGCTTTGAACTGACACCAGCATGCGGTAGATTGCTTTTTTAGAGAAAAGTAGGTCGACTACCCTGTTCAGGAAACAGGAGAAGGCTCCCCGGTTCGTGGGGTTCTCTATTTCACATGTACCGAAGTGTTTCCACATCCATATCTCTTTTCCCATCAGGCAGCATTTGAGGAAGCCGAGTGCTTCGGATTGTATTCTTCGCAGCAGCTTGTTGTCGGGAATTTTGTCGAATGGGAATATATCGACAAAAATGCCCGGATGCATCGGGACATTCTTGAACATTTCTTCTACAAAAAGGGTGTCGTTTTTCTTGACTTTGGCAAAATAATACGGAGTATGAGGGTCTGTCTCTATCCATGAAAGGAAGTAGGAAGGACCCAGTTCCTCGGGAGCTACTTTCAGAAATTTGTTGTAGTTCTCCCGCGTCATGCCTATGTCAATATCATCATCCCAGGGGAGAATCGCCTGGTCGTAGAGTGCACCGATTGCCGTGCCGCCAATCACAAAATAGGGAATGTTGTGCTTCTGACACACCCGGATGGTTTCTCCCAATATGTCGTAGAGTTCGGCATGTAATAAATCAAGCTCTTCGGCTGTATATTTCTTGTTCATCGGAAATGGTTAATGCACGTTGTGCTACAAAAGTAGTAATTATATTGCTAAGTTACTATAACTTTAAGTTTCCTTGCATAAATTCGGTGGCCACTTGTCCGCGTCCCGGTATGGGAAGGACGGATGCTTGCGGAAAGTCCTTGAGCAGACAGTCTGCCGGATTGATGTCCGGATAGAATTTCTTCAATAGGAACAGGCTGGGGCCGGTGGTGATGCTTCCTATAAAGACGGAGGCGTCCATCAATATCTGTATCGAGGAAAGGAAACGTGCCATTTGTCTTTGTTTCAGCTCTTTGGTGGTCTGCGTGAAAGCGCTGTTGACGTATCCTTTTTCGTCGGGGCTGCAAAGGGTGTACCAGTGTATGTCCGGGGCAAGGGTTTGTACTTGTTCGAAAAGGCGGTAATCATCCGTTAATACAAAGACGTCGCGTAGGGCGGTCTTTTCTTTAATAAGCCGTATGTAATGTTCCGGTGGAAGCAGGTTGGTTTCGGTGATCTTGTCTCCTCCCCGTATCTGGCATCCTGCGTATTGGGGTGGAAGTTGCAGGTCGGCGGCACATTGGCGACATTCCTGTGCGGTGGTGTCGTTGAGTTTCCAAGTGATTTCCGTCAGTTTTTGGAAGGTATGGAGATAGTCGCCGTCTATTCCCAGTTCGGGAATATGGAAGTGCTGATTGGGGTTGAATGTCAGTTGAAAGTTGAGCAAGACCGGTTTGCCGTATGTGAAAAAGGCAATCGTTTTTCCGATGATGTTCTTACAGGTTACTTTCAGTTTCCATTTCAGTAACTTCGTCTTAGGCAGCTTTTTGTCTTTCATCAATGCCTGCCAGGAGGGGAGGCGATGGGTGTTATAAGTGTGATGAAACGGTTCGTGCACTTGCTCGCAGAAGGGGGCGAAACAATCTTCCCAACCTTTTTCCCATCCGAAGTTGGCGTCGTCGGAGTAAAGCTTGAACTGTATTTTGTGTTGCAGGCAATAGAGCATTGCATGGAGCATATAGGTATATTCGGTAAAGAATCCGGCGTCTATACCTATGTGATAGATCATCGTCTTTTTGAAAGAACGATTTAGAAGGTGGTATTTGGTGGCAAGATCATTGGGGTTCATGTGTCTTCTTTTTGATGAAATACTGGATGCTTTCTTTAAAGGTGACCGAACGGCTGCCCCACATGGCGGCTACGTAGAGTGCTGCTGCGAGCACTATCTTGCTTGCCAAGCGGAGATAAATATTCTCGATGGAACGGGTGGAATAATAGGTGATTGCCATTACCGTAGCTGCAATGACAGCATAAGGAAGAATGTCTATCAGTGCATGGCGCAGCTTTAGTCCGATTTCCTGCCATACGAAGTAGTGCCACGTCAGTAGCCACAGTATATTGGTGGATACATAGACGGCGAGCATGGCATAGATACCGTGTGAGTGGACTAACAGAACGCCTGACAGTAGAATTATGCCGAGCGCTATGGTGTTCCACATATAGATGCGGGATTTCCCTTTACTGATAATCAGTTGTTGATAGAGGTATGCGATGGGAGCAAAGGCTCCGCTGATACACAGTATTTGCATGATTAATATGCTGGAATACCACTTGTCGGTGATGGTGATGATAATCAGCTCTTCCGATACGATTCCCAATCCCAACATGGCGGGAAACGAGACAAAAGCGGTGAAACGCAGCATTTTGCGAAATACCCGTTTTTGCCGTTCAAGGTCGTCGGACACTTTGGTGAGTACCGGTTGCGCTACTCCGTTTATCATGCCGGAGATGAAGAGTTGTCCCATGCCGCACCATTTATTGGCTTGGTTGTAATATCCTACTTCTTTTTCGCTGTAGAATTTACCCAGTATCACGGAAAACAGATTGTTATTGATGTGATTGAATACATTGGTAACCAGTAGTTTCCCACTGAATCCGAACATTTCCTTAATCGGGGTGAAGTTGAACTGCAAGCTCGGTCGCCAACGGGTGAAATGCCAGTAACAGGCTGTGTTGATGGTTACGTAAACGATGCTTTGCGTAGCAATTCCCCAATAAGAGAAACCAAAGTAGGCAAGAGTGACTCCGGTGATTCCGGACACGGTGAGTCCGATAACCGAAGACAATGCCCGCTGTTTGACCATCAGATTACGCAGGAGATAGGCACTGTGGGATATTCCCAGACTGGCAATGAAGAAGCCGATAAAAGAATAACGTGCCAGTGGTGTCAGTTCGGGAGTATCGTAAAAGTCAGCGATAAGCGGTGCACAGAGGAATAACAGCAGGTACAGCGACAGACTGATGGCCGCGTTGAACCAGAATACGGCATTGTAATCATTGTGCGTCACTTCTTTCTTATTAACAAGGGCAGCTGTGAAACCACTTTCCTGTATCGAACTGGCAATGAGGGAGAAGATGGCCAACATTCCCACCATTCCATAATCTGACGGAGTGAGCAACCGCGCGAGGAATATTCCGAAAAGCAGATTTAACAACTGCTGTATGCCGTTGCTGAATCCTCCCCAAAATAGTCCTTTGGCCGTCTTTTCTTTTAGTGACTGATTCTCGCTCATGTTATTTGCAAAGAATACATGAAAAGGCTATGCGTGATGATAGCTTTTCATGTATTCCCTATTCTAGTTTTATTATTTTACTTCGCTGCCCGGCTTCACTTCACGTCCCGGCATGATAACTGCCAGACTGCCGTCGTTGTTTTCGGCACTTAGAATCATGCCTTCGCTGACGATACCTTTCAGTTTGCGCGGAGCAAGATTAGCGATGAAGCAAACTTGTTTGCCTACCAGCTCTTCCGGTTGATAATGCTTGGCAATACCTGATACGATGGTACGTGTTTCCAGTCCGTCGTCGATTTTGAATTGCAGCAATTTATCCGCTTTCGGTACTTTCTGACATTCAAGAATGGTACCCACACGGATATCCAGTTTCTCAAAATCCTCGAAGGCAACGTTTGCCCGGATAGGATTGGCTTTGTAGTTGGCTTCCTCGTTTGCTTTCTTAGTATCGAGCAACTTTTGTACCTGTGCTTCGATAGTAGCGTCTTCAATCTTCTCGAACAATAATTCCGGTTTGTTCAACTGGTGGCCTACGGGAAGAAGGTCGTCACGTCCCAGTTCAGACCATTCGAAAGTATCCATGTTCAGCATTTTGCGGAGTTTTTCCGAGCTGAACGGCAAGAATGGGTCGAAGGCGATGGCAAGGTTGGCAACCAGTTGCAGGGAAATGTTGAGGATGGTTCCTACACGTTCCATATCTGTCTTAGCCAGTTTCCACGGTTCGGTGTCGGCCAGGTATTTGTTTCCGATACGTGCCAGATTCATGGCCTCTTTCTGTGCATCGCGGAATTTGAATACGTCGAGCAGTTTTTCTACTTCTGCTTTCACGTCTGCGAATTCTTTCAGCGTTTCCTTGTCGTAGTCGGTTAAGCTGCCCTGTGCGGGTACGCGACCGTCGAAGTATTTTTGAGTCAGCACCATTGCACGGTTTACGAAGTTGCCGTATACGGCTACCAGTTCGTTGTTATTGCGTGCTTGGAAGTCTTTCCAAGTGAAGTCGTTGTCTTTCGTTTCCGGTGCGTTGGCGGTCAGTACGTAGCGGAGTACGTCTTGCTTTCCGGGGAAATCAGCCAGATATTCGTGCAACCATACGGCCCAATTGCGGGAAGTAGAGATCTTGTCTCCTTCGAGGTTGAGGAATTCGTTGCTCGGCACGTTGTCCGGCAGGATATAGCTGCCTTCTGCTTTCAGCATGGCAGGGAATACGATGCAATGGAATACGATATTATCTTTTCCGATGAAGTGAATCAGACGCGTTTCTGGATCTTTCCACCATGTTTCCCAGCTGTCGGGAAGAAGTTCTTTGGTGTTGGAGATGTATCCGATAGGAGCGTCAAACCATACGTAGAGCACTTTTCCTTCTGCTCCTTCTACGGGAACAGGGATCCCCCAGTCGAGGTCACGGCTCACGGCACGTGGTTGCAGTCCCATGTCGAGCCAGCTTTTGCATTGGCCGTATACGTTGGGACGCCATTCTTTGTGATCTTCCAGAATCCATTTGCGCAGCCATGCTTCGTGCTTGTCGAGAGGAAGATACCAGTGTTTGGTTTCTTTCATCACCGGTTTGCTGCCGCTGATGGCACTTTTCGGGTTGATAAGATCCGTAGGAGAAAGTGAGGTTCCGCACTTTTCGCATTGGTCGCCGTAAGCGCCTTCGGAATGGCAGTGGGGACATTCTCCGGTGATATAACGGTCGGCAAGGAATGTTTTTGCTTCCTCGTCGTAATATTGTTCAGACGTTTTCTCGATGAATTCGCCTTTATCGTACAATGTTTTGAAGAAATCCGAGGCCAATTGGTGATGCGTCGGCGAAGTGGTGCGGCTATACACGTCGAATGAGATACCGAATTCTTCGAATGATTTTTTTATCAGCGAATGATAACGGTCTACTACATCCTGTGGAGTAATTCCTTCTTTCTTGGCACGAATCGTGATAGGTACCCCGTGTTCGTCCGAACCTCCGATGAATAATACATCTTCTTTTTTCAGACGCAGATAACGCACATAAATATCTGCCGGTACATATACACCAGCCAAGTGACCGATATGGACAGGACCGTTCGCATACGGCAGTGCCGATGTGACGGTGGTTCTTTTGAATTTCTTTTCCATTATATAGTGTGATTTTTGTTGTTTTCAACTTTGCAATGTGCAAAGATAATGACTTTTCACCACAGATTACACGGATTAACACAGATTATTTCATTGAAAAGTGGTCACAGAATGAAACAGGAACGTTTCGTAATAAAAAAACAGGTAAAAAGAAAGTGTTTTACCCTGATATAAGTTGGCTAGAAAATAGCCAATTTGTATCGGGGTATTTTTATCTTTTCTATTATGTTCTATTTTTAAGATTGAAACAGATTAGGAGTATCTAAATTGTATTCTAATAAAAGAAGTGACGTATAAAATACTGTATGAATATGCGGAATAAGTAATCTTTCTTGAATACAAATGAGTGAATATTCATGATTGTTGATAGAATCATGAATCATTGCTTTTAAAGGAAGACTTCGTTCCTTTTAAAGAAACGGTTTATTGGTTAGTGAGAAGTGCTTTCTTGCTTTTAAAAGAAAGGACAAAAGGGCATTTAGAATACTTGTTTTGTGCTGGTTGCTGTCGAATAGGTAACATGTGAGTTGTTTCTATTTGAACTTATATTTGCAATAATCTGCTCCTGAAATTAGGAATTTTGCCTTTTTGATGTTGAATCGAATGATTTAAAGTCTGTTTTGTGTGAATATGGATTATGCAACTTGCTTATCCTTCAAGTTTTCCAATATACTCCGGACTCATCTTGTATATTTTTGATTCTGTATGAGTTTTATGTCCATTTTTTCTGCATAAAGTAATATTCTGTTCTAATGATAAGAATTACATGGTAAGATTATAGCTTTGCATTTCAATAAGTCAGTATAATCTATATAATTTCTTGCTCATTTCCTCTTTTATCATCTATTTCCATCTATATTTCTCCCTTTTTTCTTTCTTTTTTCTCGTAAGAAAGAATATATTTGTACCTAAGTTAAACGAAAACCAAAGCATGATATGATAACAACCCAGTTGCTTCGTCCTGAAAGCATTGTTGTAGTAGGGGCATCGAATAATGTACATAAGCCGGGTGGCGCAATATTAAAGAATTTGATAAATGGAGGTTATCGGGGAGAGCTTCGGGCGGTGAATCCGAAGGAGAAGGAAGTACAGGGAGTTCCTGCTTTTGCGGATGTGAGCGATCTGCCGGATACGGATCTGGCAGTGTTGGCTATACCTGCTGTAATGTGTCCCGATATTGTGGAAACATTGGCCAGCAAGAAGCAAACCAGGGCATTTATCATACTTTCTGCAGGTTTTGGTGAAGAAACCCACGAAGGAGCACTGTTGGAAGAGCGTATTCTGGAAACAGTCAATAAATACGGAGCCTCATTGATTGGTCCTAATTGCATCGGATTGATGAACACATGGCATCATAGCGTGTTCAGCCAGCCAATTCCCAATTTAAATCCGAAAGGGGTGGACTTGATTTCCAGCTCCGGTGCTACGGCGGTATTTATTCTCGAAAGTGCCGTTACAAAAGGTTTGCAGTTCAATTCAGTCTGGTCGGTGGGAAATGCCAAGCAGATTGGCGTAGAAGATGTATTGCAATTTATGGATGAGAACTTCGATCCCGAAAAAGACTCTCATCTAAAACTGCTTTATATTGAAAGTATTCAGAATCCGGACAGGTTGTTATTCCATGCTTCGTCTTTGATTAGAAAAGGATGTAAGATTGCGGCAATCAAAGCCGGAAGTTCGGAGAGCGGAAGCCGGGCGGCGTCTTCCCATACAGGCGCAATCGCCAGTTCCGATTCGGCAGTGGAAGCATTGTTCCGTAAAGCGGGGATTGTACGTTGTTTCTCTCGTGAAGAATTGACTACTGTAGGTTGTGTGTTTACTCTGCCCGAATTGAAAGGGAAGAATTTTGCTATTATCACCCATGCCGGAGGTCCGGGAGTGATGCTGACAGACGCTTTGAGTAAAGGCGGACTGAATGTTCCTAAACTGGAAGGAGAAATAGCCGAAGAACTAAAAGCCCGACTGTTCCCCGGTGCTGCCGTTGGGAATCCTATTGATATTCTGGCTACCGGAACACCGGATCATCTGCGTCTTTGCATCGACTACTGCGAGGAGAAACTCGACAATATAGACGCCATGATGGCCATCTTCGGAACTCCGGGATTGGTTACCATGTTTGAAATGTATGACGTGCTTCACGAGAAGATGCAAACTTGCAAGAAACCGATTTTCCCTATACTTCCTTCGATTAATACAGCCGGAGCGGAGGTTGCCGCCTTCCTGGCAAAAGGACACGTGAATTTTGCAGATGAAGTGACCCTGGGTACTGCCCTTTCCCGCATTGTCAATGTTCCTAAACCTGCAGTTCCTGAAATAGAACTGTTCGGAGTAGACGTTCCAAGGATTCGTCGCATTATCGATTCTATTCCGGAGAATGGTTATATTGCTCCCAATTACGTACAAGCATTACTGCATGCTGCCGGTATTCCGCTGGTAGATGAGTTTGTTTCCGATAATAAAGAGGAGATAGTAGCCTTTGCCCGTCGGTGCGGATTCCCGGTAGTTGCCAAAGTCGTTGGTCCAGTGCATAAATCGGATGTCGGTGGTGTAGTTCTGAACATCAAAAGCGAGCAACATCTGGCACTGGAATTCGATCGTATGATGCAGATTCCTGATGCTAGGGCAATTATGGTACAGCCGATGTTGAAAGGTACGGAATTGTTTATCGGTGCGAAATACGAAGAGAAGTTCGGTCATGTAGTGCTTTGCGGTTTGGGAGGTATTTTTGTGGAGGTGCTGAAAGATGTGTCTTCCGGTTTGGCGCCACTTTCCTACGAAGAAGCCTACTCAATGATTCATTCGCTGCGTGCTTATAAAATCATTCAGGGAACACGGGGACAAAAAGGAGTCAATGAAGATAAGTTTGCTGAAATTATTGTTCGTTTGTCCACTTTGTTACGCTTCGCTACAGAAATCAAAGAAATGGATATAAATCCGCTTTTAGCTACGCAAAAAGCCGTTATAGCAGTTGATGCGCGTATCAGGATAGAAAAATAGGACTATTCTTTCATTCATTGAGACATATTTACTATCTTTCCGCTATGATTTTGCCTACATTTGGTAACTCAAACGGAAGGATAGAAAACACGTATGTTTATGAAGAAAGTTCTAATACTTTTAATCTGTTTAATAGGCTATCAGATAGGCTGCCATGCACAGATGGCGGACGAACATTACTATTTTAAAAATCTTAGTGTACAGAACGGGTTATCCCAAAATACGGTCAATGCGATTTTGCAGGACAGGCAAGGCTTTATGTGGTTCGGCACCAAAGATGGCTTGAATAGATATGACGGTTTGTCATTCCGCAAGTTCAAACATGATGACCGCACACGGCGGAGTATTGGCAATAATTTTATCACAGCACTTTATGAGGATGCGAAAGGAGATATCTGGGTAGGTACGGACGTCGGACTTTATATCTATCATCCGGAAAAAGATTCTTTCCGGCATTTTGCTGAATTGAGCGTAGAAAATACGAAAATAGAACATACCGTAACTGCAATTTCCGGAGATAATAAGGGATGTGTCTGGGTAGCGGTAGAGTCACAGGGATTATTTTGTTATGATTTGGAGGAAGGAAAGCTCCGGAATTATACATTGAAGAACTTTCCTTTTATCTCCACCAATGTTCAGTCTTTTGTTTTCGATAATAGCGGAACTCTTTGGATTGGTTGCTATGGTGATGGACTTTTCTTTTCGAAAGACCGTTTGCAGACCCTTCATCCTTATGTCTCGCCTGTAGACAATCAAAAAACTTATGAGAATGATGTCGTGATAGGTCTGGTGAAAGGAGCATATAATTGTCTATATGTAGGCTCTTTAAAGGGAGGAGTAAAAGAACTGAACCTGACCTCTAACAAACTACATGACTTACTTTCAGAGGATGAAAATGGAGAGTCTGTTTTTTGTCGCGAACTGCTGGTCGCTTCTGACAATGAATTGTGGATTGGTGCAGAATCGGGACTCTATATTTATAATCTTCGAATGGGTAAATATGTTCATTTGCGCAGTTCGATCAACGACCCTTATTCTTTGTCCGATAATGCTATTTATTCCTTGTGTAAGGATCGAGAGGGTGGTATCTGGATCGGATCTTATTTTGGAGGTGTGAACTACTATCCGCGTTTTTATACGTATTTTGAAAAATATTATCCCAAAGGAACAGATAATGGTTTGCATGGAAAACGGGTACGTGAGTTTTGCCAGGATAATCAGGGTATTCTGTGGATTGGTACGGAAGACGGCGGTTTGAACCGTTTCAACCCGAAGACCAAGACTTTTTCCTTTTTTACCCCTAGCAGTGCTTTTACCAATGTGCATGGTCTGTGTTTGATTGATAACCATCTTTGGGTAGGAACCTTCTCAAAAGGAGTGAAAGTAGTAGATACGCGTACGGGAGCTATCGTGAAAACCTATCAGAAAACAGACTCTCCCCGTTCATTGATAGACAATAGCGTGTTCTCTATTTGCCGCACAACGACGGGTGATATTTATCTGGGTACTTTATTCGGTTTGCTGCGATACAACAGACAATCTGATGATTTTGACCGGATACCGGAACTGAACGGCAGGTTTGTATATGATATAAAGGAAGATTCCGGTGGTAATCTATGGCTGGCAACTTATGCAAATGGAGCTTATTGCTACAATGTGAGCGAAAAGAAATGGAAGAACTATTTGCACGATGAAAATAATCCGAAGAGCCTTCCGTATGACAAGGTCTTGAGCATCTTTGAAGATTCTCACCGGCAAATCTGGCTGACTACCCAAGGAGGAGGATTCTGTCGTTTTCAGCCGGATACGGACACATTTGCCAATTATAATTTGTCAGCCGGATTGCCGAACGATGTTGTATATCAGATTGTGGAGGATAAAGACGGATTTTTGTGGTTGACAACCAACAACGGTCTGGTTTGCTTCCAACCCAACACTGGCGTGATGAAAGTATATACCACCTCCAATGGTTTGTTGGGCGACCAGTTTAATTATCGTTCAAGCTTTGAGACTGAAGATGGTACGATCTATCTGGGTAGCATCGATGGTTTTATTGCTTTTAATCCCAAGAATTTCTCGGAGAATAAGTTCATTCCGTCTGTTGCCATTACTGATTTCTTTCTGTTTGGTAAGGAGGTATATGCCGGCGAACCGGGATCTCCGTTGGAGAAGAGTATAACTTTCTCCGACCAGCTTGTGCTCCAGTCCAATCAGAATTCTTTTTCTTTCCGTGTAGCAGCGTTGGATTTCCAGGCTCCGAAAACAAGCCGGATTATGTATAAACTGGAGGGCTTTGATACGGATTGGCTGACGGTTGGCGAAAGCCCTATCGTTACTTATTCCAATCTTCGTTATGGTGATTATACCTTCCGGGTAAAGGTTGCTAATAGCGACGGTGTATGGAGTGACGACGAAGTGTCATTAGGGGTACATATTCTTCCTCCTTTTTACCTCTCTATATGGGCGTATTGTGTGTATGCTCTGCTGATTATCGGCTGCTCCCTGTATACGGTTATGTATTTCAAGAGACGCAGTAACAGCAAACACCGCAGGCAGATGGAGAAATTCGAGCAGGAGAAGGAACGTGAAGTTTATCATGCAAAGATTGATTTCTTTACGAATGTGGCCCACGAGATACGTACACCGTTGACGCTGATTAAAGGTCCTTTGGAAAACATCATATTGAAGAAACAGGTCGATGCGGAAACGAGGGAAGACTTGAATGTAATGAAGCAGAATACGGAACGGTTGTTGAACCTGACTAACCAGTTGCTTGATTTCCGTAAAACGGAAAGTCAGGGATTCCGCCTGAATTTTGCGAAATGTAATGTAACGGAGGTGCTGAAAGAGACTCATGTGCGTTTTACTTCCCTTGCCAAACAGAAAGGCTTGGAGTTTACTTTGCAAGTGCCCGAGGAGGATTTCTATGCGCATGTGAACCGGGAGGCGTTTACGAAGATTATCAGTAATCTGTTGAATAATGGGGTGAAGTATGCTGAAAGCTACGTACACATATCTTTGGAAGTGCCGGAAACGGATGACAACAATTCATTCTGTATTCGTACGGAGAATGATGGAGTGATTATTCCCAATGAGATGAAGGAGGAAATATTCAAGCCTTTCGTTCGTTTCAATGAAAAAGAAGACGGCAAGGTGACTACCGGAACAGGAATCGGCTTGGCTCTTTCCCGTTCATTGGCTGAACTGCATCAAGGGACTTTAGCTATGGGAGAAGGGGAAGAAAATAATACCTTCTGTTTGATTTTGCCGATTGTTCAGGACATGACAATAACCTTAACCCCGGAACCGGAAGTTGAAATAGACAGGATGAGTGGAGTTCCTGCCGGGGAGACGGAAAAGAAAGATAACCGTCCTACAGTGCTGGTTGTAGAAGACAATCCGGATATGCTTGCCTTTGTGGTGCGTCAGCTGTCGAAAGAATATACTGTACTGACTGCTACCAATGGTGTGGAAGCGTTGCAAGTGTTGGATGGTAATTATGTGAATTTGGTGGTTAGTGATGTAGTGATGCCTGTGATGGATGGTTTTGAACTGTGCAAGACGATTAAGTCGGATTTGAATTATAGCCATATCCCCGTCATCCTGTTGACTGCGAAGACAAATATCCAGTCTAAGATAGAAGGGATGGAGTTGGGAGCCGATGCTTATCTGGAGAAGCCTTTCTCTGTGGAATACTTACAGGCTTGCGCTTCCAGTCTTATTCAGAACAGAGAGAAACTACGTAAGGCTTTTGCACAGTCTCCTTTTGTGGCAGCCAATACGATGGCGTTGACGAAGGCTGATGAAGATTTTATAAAGAAATTGAATGAGGTGATTCAGGTGAATTATAGTAATCCGGAATTTAGTATGGATGATATGGCGGATAGTCTGAATATGAGTCGTTCCAATTTCTATCGGAAGATAAAAGGAGTGCTGGATTTGAGTCCGAATGAATATCTTCGTCTGGAGCGTTTGAAGAGAGCTGCTCAATTATTGAAAGAGGGAGAAAACCGGGTGAATGAGATTTGCTACATGGTAGGATTCAATTCTCCGTCTTATTTTGCCAAGTGTTTCCAGAAACAATTTGGAGTGCTTCCAAAGGATTTTGTAAGTTAATATTAATTTATAGCTATAAAGATTAGGTAAAAAGGAACTCTTAAAAGAATGATTTGATGAAAAAATATGTAAATTTGTTCGTTTTCGTTTTCATGGTTGGTACTTGTTTTTCGCAGGGGAAAGCACAGACAAAATCTGCAGTGAGTTATAAGAATCCGGTTGTAGATATTGCCATGCCTGACCCTACGGTAATTAAGGCTGCGGATGGTTATTTTTATGTGTATGCTACCGAATCTACCAGAAACGTTCCGATCATGAAGTCGAAAAACCTGGTGCAATGGACTTATTGCAACACGGCATTCACAAATAAAACTCGTCCCAGGTTTGAACCCAAAGCTGGAATTTGGGCACCGGACATCAATTATATCAACAATAAATATGTGCTTTATTATGCGATGTCGGTGTGGGGAGGAGAACAGACGTGTGGAATTGGAGTAGCTACGGCCGACTCTCCACAGGGGCCTTTTACGGATCATGGTAAGATGTTCCGTAGTAATGAGATCGGTGTACAGAACTCGATTGATCCTAGCTTCCTGCAATATGAAGGGAGAAACTATTTGGTATGGGGCAGCTTCCGGGGAATATATGTGATTGAGCTGACTGAAGATGGTCTGTCATTGAAGCCGGGAGCGGAAAAAAAGAGAATAGCAGGAACAGCTTTTGAGGCTGCCTATATTCATAAGCGCGGAGATTATTACTATATGTTTGCCTCTATTGGAAGTTGTTGCAGAGGGGTGGAAAGTACGTATAAGGTCGTAGTGGGGCGCTCTAAAAAAGTCTGGGGACCATACAAGGATAAGTCAGGCAAACCGATGTTGAAGAATGGTTATTCTTTGGTGATAGGTGCGAATGATTATTTTGTAGGCAATGGACACGGCTCACAGATGATCCGGGACGATGCCGGGCAGGACTGGCTTTTATATCATGGATTTTCAAGATCGGCTCCGGAAAATGGACGTATTCTGTTACTGGACCAGATTAAGTGGGATAAAGAAGGGTGGCCTTATGTAGAAGGCGGGGCTCCTTCTTATGAAACACAAAAAGCACCTGTATTTAATAATTGATTTTCAGATAAACTAATTATAATCTTAAATACCACAAGCATGAAACATACCCCTATTAGCAGGCGGGATTTTCTAAAGAATTTAGGCATGGCCGGGGCTGGCACTCTTCTTGCAGCAAGCCCTTGGCTTTCTGCTTTTTCGGAGGTGACGAACACCTCAAACGAAAAGTGCCGTCTGGCAATAATCGGTCCTGGTTCCCGGGGACGTTTTTTAATGGGATTTCTGGCTAAGAACCCCAAAGTCGAGATCGTAGCATTGTGCGACATTTATAAACCGTCTATCGAGAGCGCATTGGAACTTGTGCCTAATGCCAAAGTGTATGGTGACTACCGGGAAGTGCTGGAAGATAAGTCGATAGATGCCATACTCGTAGCTACCCCTCTTAGTTCGCATTGTAAAATCGTGTTGGATGCTTTCGACGCAGGAAAGCATGTGTTTTGTGAGAAGTCGATAGGTTTTACGATGGAAGAGTGTTACCGTATGTATCAGAAACATCGTAGCACGGGAAAGATTTTCTTCACTGGTCAACAACGTTTGTTCGACCCTCGTTACATCAAAGCGATGGAGATGATTCATGCGGGTACCTTTGGTGAAATAAATGCAATCCGTACCTTTTGGAACCGGAATGGCGATTGGAGACGCTCGGTACCTTCACCCAATCTGGAACGCCTGATAAACTGGCGTCTTTACAAGGAATTCTCGAAGGGACTGATGACTGAACTCGCTTGCCACCAGCTTCAGATCGGAAGTTGGGCTTTGCGTAAGATTCCCGAGAAGGTGATGGGGCATGGTGCCATTACTTATTGGAAGGATGGCAGGGATGTGTATGATAATGTGAGTTGTGTATATGTCTTTGATGATGGGGTGAAGATGACGTTCGACTCCGTTATATCCAATAAATTCTATGGACTGGAAGAACAGATCATGGGTAACCTTGGTACGGTAGAACCGGAAAAAGGAAAATACTACTTTGAGAATGTGGCTCCTGCACCGGCTTTCCTGCAGATGGTGAATGATTGGGAAAACAAAGTATTCGATTCTCTTCCTTTTGCCGGAACGAGTTGGGCTCCGGAAACTGCAAATGAGAACACTGGAGAGTTCATTATTGGAGAACGTCCTAAGAGTGACGGTACGTCCTTGTTACTGGAAGCGTTCGTTGAAGCCGTCATAACACAAAAACAACCGGAAAGAATAGCGGAAGAAGGATACTATGCAAGTATGCTTTGTTTGCTGGGACATCAGGCACTGGAGGAAGAGCGGACGCTCTACTTCCCCGATGAATATAAAATAGACTATCTGAACCATCAATCTGTAAAAACACCCGAAGCAGTATGAAAGACACGATTGTAACCGCACGACGAAAGAAAATAGAGTTAATCACTTTACTCATTTGCTTCGTAGTATCTAATTTGATACACCTCTATGCAATTATTGCTTATCATGCGCCGTTTACGGAGATGATAACCTCTATTTTCTATATCATCATATTTGCTTTTGTGCTCTATGCTTTCTGGGGGATTTTGCGTCTTCTGTTTTATGGGTTACGGGCACTGTTTAAAAAGAAAAGCGGGAATGGATAATTACCCGGCCTATTCAAGATTGGAAAACTTAATCAATATCAATGAAAATAAATAACTTATGGTAACACGAAGAGATTTTCTGAAAACGATGTCAATGGCTTCTGCCGGATTGGCGTTGGGGGCAGGTGACTTACTGCATGCTCAAACGATTTCACCCAAGAAAGGAAGAGGTGACAAGGTAAAGATAGCCTATATCGGCATTGGTAACCGCGGTGAACAGATTATTGAAGATTTTGCGCGGACAGGTATGGTAGAAGTGGTAGCGTTATGTGATGTGGACATGGGTGCCAAACATACGCAAAAGATTATGGCTAAATATCCGAAGGCAAAACAGTTTAGAGATTTCCGCCAGATGTTTGATAAAGCCGGTAATGAGTTTGATGCTGTGGCGATTGCTACTCCCGACCATTCACATTTCCCGATCAGTATGCTGGCATTGGCATCCGGAAAACATGTATATGTAGAAAAACCGCTGGCCCGTACTTTCTATGAAGCGGAATTGTTGATGCAAGCTGCGCTTAAACGTCCTAACTTGGTTACCCAGGTAGGAAAT
>ERZ1036470.268-NODE-268-length-28182-cov-5.155153_pt1 | contig 28182 bp, 23 predicted proteins | sample MGYA00514232_ERZ1036470 | MGnify/ENA primary metagenome ERZ1036470 (study PRJEB33795, sample SAMN09464898) | human gut metagenome | isolation source: Bloodstream | host: Homo sapiens | place: USA: Stanford, California | collected 2016-02 ... | reverse complement strand
CGACCGACTCGGATACCGCGTGAACGTGTCCGCGCGCAATCTCAACCGCGGCAAAACCGGTTTCATCACACTCGCCGTACCAACATTGACCGCCCCATACCTGTCGGAGCTCGCCAACCGCGTAATCGACGCGGCCCGCGGCTACGGCTACTCCGTATACGTCACCACCTACGCCGAAGGATCCGCACAAGGAGCGCAATCACTCCTGCGCAACTTCAACACCACCGTCTCGGACGGCATGATCCTGTCGATCTCCGAAGTCGAAAACCTTGAAGCGGCGGACTTGGACGTGGACTATCCGCTCGTATGCGTGGGCGCGCGTTCCACACACGGCAAAGCCGACCACGTTACCCCCGACGATATTCAGGAAGCCCGCCTTGCCGCCGAATACCTGTTCGATCATGGAGCAACTCGACTCGCGGTGGTGGGCTCTCGAACCGAACCGGAACACATTGATTCCGTACGAGACGCCATTGAAGGCAATGCGCAACTGCGACTCCGCGGCGTGCTCGAAGCATGCGCCGCGCGAGGTATCGAATTCGATTCGCGATTGGTGATGAACACGGGCCAGGATTGGACGATCGGCTCCGGCGCTCGCATTACGCAACAGCTCATCGATTCCGGAATTCCATTCGACGGGATTGTGGCATTCAATGACCAGCTTGCGTTGGGAGCGCTGTTCACTTTGGCTGCGAACGGCATTTCCGTTCCCGACCAGATGCAGGTGATTGGTTTCGACAACATTGAAGAAGCCGCCTATTTCCAGCCTCCGCTGACCACCATGGATTCCTGTCTCGACTGGATTGCGCCGACTGCGGTCAGCCGCATTCTCGACCGGATCGACGGCACGCGTGTGCTGGAGCCGAGTTACATCACCACCCAGTCGCACGTGATCGCCCGCGCCACCACGCGCGTGTAACTCGCCGTTGGTTTCGTGCCGTCGCCCTTCGAGCCATCGGTTTCGTACCGTTGTCCTTCGTGCCGTTGATTTCGCGCTATCGCCCTTTGTGCTGTTGATTTCGTATCGTTGGCTTCGCGACGCAGCTCGCGATGTTTGTGCAGACCCGAATCAACCTCGGTGTTCCGGCAATTCCTGCGCGGGCAGCTGTGCCGGTCGACTGGCGGACAACTGCGCGAGGCGGCTGTGCGGACGCAGCTGCGCCGGTCGACTGTGCGGACACCGAAATGGGGCCCACATCAGGAACGACCGGAGAGCGTGAGAATTACAAGAATCACGTTAAGTGCGACAATCAGCGAAACAACTACCATATTGATCGCGAATTTCACCGGACCATCCACATAATCGCCCATTAATGATCGATCGTGAGTGTATTTCATCAGCGGAATAATCGCAAATGGAATGCCGATCGACAGCACAACTTGCCCTATGATCAGCGCTTCCGTCGGATTCTTAGCAAACCACAACACCACCAACGCCGGTACGAGCGTCACCACGCGGCATGCCCACATCGGCGCTTTGATCCGCAACAGTCCATGCATGATTTCTGCGCCCGCATATGTGCCGACCGACGTGGAACTCAGGCTGGAAGCCAGCAGTCCGACCGAGAAAATCGTGCCGATCACCGGACCTAGCACATGCTGAATGGCCTGTTGCGCACCCTCGATCGTATCCGTGCCGGTCATGCCATGCAATGAATTCGCCGCAAGAATCAATAGTGCAAGATTCACCGATCCAGCAAGTAATAATGCCCAGAACACGTCTATTTTGCTTCCGTGTAGCAGGGTCTTTACGCTCGGTTTGGGCTCTCCTGGCACGTAATGGTCGTTCACCAGCGTGGAATGCAGGTAAATCGCGTGCGGCATCACCGTGGCGCCCAGCATGGAAGTTGCCATCAATACCGTTTCGGTTCCTTTGAAATGCGGAACAAGACCTTGCAAAACTTGCGCAGGATTTGGTGGATCAATAAAAAGGCCTGCAATAAATCCAAAAGTAATCACCAGCAGCAATGCAATAATCAGCTTTTCAAAAATATGATGCGTGGCACTCTTTTGAAAAATAAGCAAGACCGTAGAAATAATGCCGATTATGCACCCACCAATAAAAAGCGGAAGTCCAAATAATAATTTCAGTGCGATTGCGCCGCCAATTACTTCCGCAAGATCAGTCGATATTGCAATGACTTCCGCTTGCATGAAAAACATGAATCGACCGCCGTCGCCAAGTCGTTCTCCCAGGATTGCGGGAAGACTTTTTCCGGTGACGATACCAAGTTTTGCGGACTGATATTGAATGAGCACGCTCATACAATTGGCGAGTACCAGCACCCACACCAGCAGATATCCGTACCTCGCGCCGGATGTGATATTCGCAGCCACATTGCCGGGATCCACGTAGGCGACGGCCGCCACAAAAGCAGGTCCAAGCATGCCGGCAAGCGCGTGCCCGTGGCGGGAAGAGAAATCGTGATTCGCCCGTGCCGTTTCCCAGCATTCCACGCCATCCGTCGCACCCGCATTGACCATGCCTCCCATGCCGTCCATATCGTTCGCGTCGTCTGTACTGTTCATGTTCGTCGCCCTCTTATCCGAGCAATGTTATAGCGCACGAGACTGCGCGGTTATGTTACGTACGCGCATATCATCTGTCGGCATATGCGCGACTCATGCAACGGCGCGTCCGAACCGTTCCAAGACGCAATGCGAGGCATGTGCCACGAAATATGGCCGAATTGCGGCGACCTGCGGCTAAGCTGGAACAAGCATGAGAACGGTTGAGAATAATCGCCTGAAACACAGCCTTCGAAAGGACAACGCATGGAAACTTTCCATACCCCCATGGTCACATTGAACGACGGCAATCTGATTCCGCAAATCGGCTTGGGCGTGCTGCGCATCGACGATGAGGGTGTTACTCCCGTAGTGGAGAGTGCGCTGGAAGCCGGCTACCGTCATATCGACGGCGCGGCGGGGTACAACAATGAGGCCGGCGTGGGTCGCGCGCTGAACAATGCGGGATTCACGGAAGGTGAGCAGCGCAAAAACCTGTGGGTTACGACGAAACTGCGCGATTCCGAGCAGGGGTATGACAGCGCACGCAAGGCGTTCGACCGCCAGCTTGGCTTGCTGCAGCTCGATTATGTCGACATGTACATGCTGCATTGGCCCACCCCGTTCGACTGGCGTTCCAGCGAAACGTGGAAGGCGTTCCAGGAATTCCGCGCGGAGGGGCGCGTGCGCACGCTGGGTGTGTGCAATTTCCTGCCCGAGCATCTCGACCGCTTGCATGAGGAGACCGGCGAATATCCTGCCGTCAACCAGATTGAGCTGCATCCGACCTGGCAGCAGCGCGAGGTCGTGGACTATTGCAAGGCGCACGGCATTGCCGTGGAAGCATATTCGCCGATGGCTCGCGGTGCTGATTTGAACGCCGGAAATGGTGCGATTGAGCGCATCGCAGCGGAGCATGGGGTTACCCCTGCGCAGGTGATTCTGCGTTGGCATATCGAAAATGGCACGATCATCATCCCCAAGTCGGTGCATGCGGATCGGCAGAAGCAGAATCTCGATTTGTTTGGATTCGTGCTCACCCCTGAAGAACATGCCGCGATCGACGCGCTTGACGGTCCGACGCGCGCCGGACATGATCCGATGACGTTCACGTACGCCTGATACTCCGTAATTCCGTAATTTCGTATTATTTTTAATAATTATGCCTCGAAAGAATAATCGTAATTCTTATAATTATCGGAATATTGAACGCGACGTGCGTGATATCCAGCGGGCCGGCAAACGGTTCAAAAAAAGTTGGATCAACGCCGACGGTCCGCTGGAACGTATTCTTATTTTGCTGGTAGTCGTTGCGGTAATCGGCGTCACTATCGGCATGCTGCTGCCGAAAGTCAATCCGACCGTAGGCGAAATCACCGGCGAGTACACGGCAACCGGCACAGCTGCGGAAACGTTGGAAAAACTTACCGTCGACGACAATCCCAGCAAGGCCGGATATGATCGCGATGCGTTCGGATTCCGCGAAACCGACGACGATGGCAACGGTTGCGACGTGCGCGAAGACGTGCTCGCGCGCGATCTGACGGACGTGCAATATAAGAACGGCCGTAGCTGCCAGGTTGCGTCGGGCACGCTTGACGATCCGTATACCGGTCAGACCATCCAATTCGTACGTGGAGTGAAAACGTCTTCGGCGGTGCAGATCGATCATGTGGTCGCGCTGGAAAATGCGTGGCAGTCGGGCGCGAACACGTGGGATCATGCGAAGCTGTACCAATTCGGCAACGACATGTACAATCTGCTGGCCGTGGATGGGCCCGCGAATCAGCAGAAGGGTTCCGCTTCGGCCGCATACTGGCTGCCGACGAACAGTGAATACCGTTGCGATTACGTGGCCCGGCAGATTAGCGTGAAAGACAAGTACGGGCTGACTGTCACTTCGCAGGAAAAGCGGGCGATGCTTTCCGTATTGCACGGTTGCCCAGCGCAGGAATTGCCGGAAAGCTGAAGCTGCTCATTTAGGCGCGGATATTTGCGGGTGCTGGCTGGGAACGGTCGTAGTTGTAGACGGTGAACGTTCCTTTGTTGAATCGTTTGGTTTCGTACAGCGCCAAGTCGGCCTGTGCGACGCATTGGCCGAAATCCACGCTTCCGATCGCGTCTCCATCGGCGCTCCCCGTGCCAAGGCTGGCACCGTCAGCGGCTGCAATACGGCACACGCCCACACTGCAATGCACGTCTTGCCCGTGCTGTTCCGAGGCGCGTGCCAACTGTTGGAAGAACATGCCCAGCGTGGTTTCAAGCACCTGTTCGCTGGCGGTGTTGCGAATAAGCGCCAAGAATTCGTCACCGCCATATCGGCAGATAATGTCATCTTGCCGGTAGATGTGCCGAAGTTGGGATGCGACCTCGCGGATCCAGAAATCGCCGACCGTGTGTCCGTATGTGTCGTTGATGGTTTTGAAATCGTCGATGTCGACGAACATCAGCATCGCTTCGTCGTGCGAATCCATGCGGTCGAAATATTTGCGCATGTGTTTCCATCCCGCTTCCTTGTTCAGCAAACCGGTCATGCCGTCATGTTCGGCTTCGTACCGTGCTTTTTCGTAGGCGGCCTGTTGCGAGTGGAATCGCATGTTCATTTCCACGGTGTCCATGACGAACATAATCTGTGTGGAAATCACGATCGCCAAACATTGCAATGAAAAACTGTATGCCAGTGCTTGGTAGATGGTCGCCAATACTGGTAGCACGAAGAACGACATCATGGAAAGGAAAATAATGCGATCAAGATTCTTGCGATATGAGATCAACATGAAGAGGCATAATGCGATTCCCAAGACCGCAATTGCCTGCGAAAGAAGATAGAAATTACCGCGATGGTAAAGATTGTGGTCATCGAAATAGTAGAAAAGACCAGTGAATTGTGTGATGATAAGTAAGAGAATTCCAATTACGGATAATGCGTAGACAGCACGCAATGCGGCTGGTTTGCGATGCTGATGTTTGCTCACTGTCAACCAAACATAGGTTGCGAAGAAACTCATGAAAATATAGTTGATGCAGAATACTGAGAAATTGCTTATGCGAACCATATAGTATGCGGTTTCGTCTGCATCTACGCGAAAATATCAGCTGAGCGCGTCGGTTCCAAGAAGAAGCATGCAGGCGATCTGCATGAGTATTTTGATGCGAGTTCGTCTGGTTTTTTGTGGTGTTGCAATGAAAATTCCGCCTGCGAAAATCAGGCATATGACAACACCCCACAACTCCATGCAGATGTGGAACATGGCCCTGACTGTCATTATCCTCCACCCCCCCCCTCTCTCTCTCGACGCTGCCTGCGTCGAAAACTTGCCTACCTCTTTCGTGTGCCATGATACCTCTAAATAGGGGAGCGTTACCCCGAAATGACAAAAACAGGAATCCGCAGGCGAATATCCATGCCTCTGTCATACGGGCTATCATATAGTTTGTACGTTTGAATGTGGAGAAGGTGATTGATGTCAGCGAAGCGGAGCATGTCTCGAGCGCTTACTCGAGAGGAATCGTATCAGGACGGTCATTTAACGCGCACGGCGTTTATTTCCATTGCGATTCTTACATTTATTACGTTCGTCGGTAATTTCACGCAATTGCAGTTGAGCGCCGCGTTGCCGACGATCGTCAGTGATTTTGGTATTTCCGTTACGACCGGTCAGTGGCTGACGTCGATTTTCCAGCTGGTCATGGGCGTGATGGTGCCGCTTACGGCATACCTTACGAGACGTTTTTCGACGCGCGAAATCGTGCTTGTTTCCATGGTTGTGTTCACGATCGGTTCACTGTTCGCTTGGCTTGGTCCAACTTTTTTGATGGTGCTGATCGGGCGTTTGCTTGAGGCGGTTGGCACGGGTGTGATGTGGCCGGTGTTGCAGATCACGGTGTTTTCGATTTATCCGCTGTCTCGCCGTGGTTTCGCAATGGGTACGGTTGGCATGGCGATGAGCGTGGCTCCAGCGATCGGCCCGACGCTTGGCGGTGTGCAGACGGACTTGAACGGTTGGCGTTCAATTTTCCTCACGTTGACCATTATCGGCGTAATTTCGCTGCTTCTTGCCTATTTTGGATTGCATAATTTCGGTGAGAACGATAAAACCGCGAAGGCTGACTTTTTTTCCGTTGGACTGTCTATTTTCGGTTTCGGCGGGCTAATGTTCGGCTTTACGAATATTGAATCGTATTCGTTTGTAAATCCTATGGTTTGGCTGCCAATGGTGATTGGCGTTGTGGGAATTATTTGGTTTGTGCTCCGCCAGATTCATGGCGCGCGCAGGCAGATTGAAAATCCTGAAGCGCAGCCGCCACTGTTGAATTTGAGCGTGTTGAAGAATCGTAGTTTTACTGTTGGCACGATCACGGCCGCGCTCTCGTTCTTCGCGTTCAGTTCGATTATGGTGATCATGCCCCTGTACATTCAGGATTGCCGTGGCTATTCTGCTGCGATTAGCGGCCTGGTGATGCTTCCGGGTGCTTTGGGCCAGTGCATTTCGCAGTTTTTCGGTGGTAAGGTGCTTGACCGTTTCGGCGCACGTCCGGTGGCGTTGATAGGCACGATTACCTTGTGTTTCGGCACGGTCATGATGAGTTTGATTTCCATGACTTCGTGGATTTGGTGGGTGTCGATTTGGCAGTTTGTGCGCCAGATCGGCATGGGTTTCGTGTTGATGCCGATCACCACATGGTCACTGAATTGTTTGGAACCGGAAGAGGTGAGCGCCGGATCCGCGGTGACGAATACGGTTCGTCAGATTGCGGGCGCGATTGGCGCTCCGGTGTTGGTAATTTTGATGGAGACGTTCACGTCTCTTCGTTGGACTGCGCTTGGTGGCACAAAAGCCGTGTATGCGGCTGCCAACGTGTTCGGCATTCAGTGGGCGCTTCGTATCAGTGCAGCAATCTGCTTCGTGATGGTGCTGATGGTGTTCTTCGGCGTGCGCGGCCAGGGTGCCGGTTCCACGCATGAAACCGTGCAACGCGCCCTCAACCGTAGGCGTGCCGCCTGACCGTGCATGCTGCGACGGCTACTCCTCTTCGTTGGGCTTGTATTCCACTACGCTGAGGGCCACCGCGCCTGCGCTGGTGTGCACGAACACATTGGCGCTCCCGCCTACGGCTTCCAAGCCTTCCACCAAGTGTGAGCTCGGCTCGGAATCGAGCACTGGCAGCACTTGCGCCACGCCGTCTGCGTCGGTGACGGTGAGCGTATCGTCCAAATATCCGGAGGCGAGCGTTTCGTCGATGGCGCTTTCGAATTCGGTCAGTTTGCTGATTTCCTCTTCGGCGGCCTTGTTTGCGGCCACTTCCACAGCTTGCGCCACTTCTTCTCGCATTGCTTCTTCGCTCATGACTACCTCTTTATTAAGCGCCGTTTTGTAATGCCCAATAGGTTACCGGATGAAAATGACTGATTGGCTTTAAATGCCGGAAAGTGTCCATATTTTGGCGCACCATATTACCGCGGAACAGGAAAGGAGCGCGCATGGCTCAACTTGGCGACGTTCAGCGCAATGAAACGCGTTGCGAAACGCGTTCAACGTTGCTGACGGTTTTGCTTTGGTTGGTCACCGCGGTCATTGTGGTGGCGATGTTGTTGCGCATGCTGCCGAATAATCTTGATGGCAAACGCTATGTGCCTCTGGTTGTTGCACTGATACCGTGGCTGGGTTTGCTTTCCGCTGTGATTGCAGTTTTTGCTCTGACGATTCGCCGTATCGGCAAACGAAGGATGTTGGCTGCATTGAGCGCGGTATGCGTGGTCATACAGGTCGCTTGGCATTGGGGGTATATTGTGCCGGCTGCCAGCCCTGCCGCACAGTCCATGGCAACAGTTCGTGTTATGACGTTCAACACGAAGCAGGGTGTTGCCGATGCGCAACAAATCGTTGAAACAATACGCGAAGAGCATATCGAAGTCTTGGCGATGCAAGAGGTTTCTTCGGATTTGCTGAACAGACTGAACGATGAGGGAATCGCAGATTATCTTCCATATTCCGTTACTCCGCAGCCTACATGGCATGATAATGGCGGTGTGAATGTGCTGTACAGTGCGCATCCATTGCAGGAAACAACTGAGAATCTTATTCCTATAGAGTCAAGCAGCATCCCTGCTGCAACCGTTGTGCTCAACGGAAGAAAAGTGAGATTCGGTTCGGTACATCCTTTTTCTCCGCGTCCCAGAAATCAAGGTTTATGGAATAAAAGTTTGGATTCTATCGCTCAATTACAGCATTATGGCAATAATGAATCGTATGTTTTGATGGGTGATTTTAATTCCACATGGGATCATGCAAGTTTTAGATATTTGCTTGGTGATCGTTTTACTGACGCTGGTCAGAGCGCGGGGGAGGGCCTGCATATGACGTTCCCTGCAGTATTTCCGATTGCCGAAATCGACCATATTATTTACGATAAGGGTGTGCGTGCAACTGATCTTGCAACCAAGCGGATTCAAGGTTCCGACCATCTCGCACTGCTTGCCACTCTAACCATTGCATAGCGGCGGAAAGTGGCGACGGAAACGAACTTCTGCGATAAACCTGTAACTAAAGAAGCACGCTCTTTTGTCGGGGTGCATATGTTTCCTGTAGTATCCCCTAAGGAGTGGAACAGTTAAACCCCAAATTGTAATATCTATGCCTGAGGTAAGATTGAGGATTGTAGTTTCCATAAGTTAGGTAGAGATACAAAGGGGTGCGCGGTATGCATATCATGTTCGTCTGTACAGGCAATATCTGCCGGTCGCCTATGGGCGAACTCCTGCTCACTCGCTACCTCGATGGCACCACTGTGCAGGTTTCTAGCGCCGGCACGCGTGGCCTTCCGCGATGCCAGATGGATCCGTCCAGTGCCAGACTTATGACTAGCGTCAACATTGAACCAAGCGGATTCCGATCCCGCAGACTCACCCGATCTATGGCTGAGAGTGCTGATCTGATTCTCTGTTTCGAGAAAGAACAGCGCAAAGACATCGTTGCCCTCGCGCCAGGCGCGGTCCGTTATACATTTCTGCTTAACGACTTCGCCAACATGTGCCAATACTGCGCGCAAAACGGCATGGTAAGCGGACTGACCATCCAGGAGCGTCTCGCATCCGTTATCAAAGTCTCTTCTATGATTCGTCCGATGTTGCCCACTCCCAAAGATATCGATGACCCGCACGGCAAGTCGTTCGACAAGTTCCGTATCGCGGCCAACCAGACCAATAATGCTCTGCGAACCATGCTGAAAAGCATGAAAAAGCATTACAGCGTGGGTATAGCGCCTGTGCGCTCGCAGATTTGTTCTGGGCAGTCCACTACCACATACAATATGTGGGCTTAGATGACGGTGGCCGTCATGGTCGACGATTTCGTGCCGGCGCTTTCAGTCAGCGCCGGCACGAAATCGGTCAGTACTGGTAGTTGACCTCGTTGGTCACTTTGCCGGATGGTGTCTGATCGATGGTCAGATCGCTTTCGGCTTTCGGCGAGGTGGTTACGTCGAAATCGAAAGTCACGCTTTCTCCGGGGGCGATATAAGCCACATTGGTGACCAGTTTTTGATCATCCATCACAGCATTGCTTTGGTCTCGTACGTCTCCGGATGAGGTGATCTCGCTGATGGAACCACCCTTTGGCGCGTAAAACAGCATACGCTGCGCAGACGTTCCCGGAGCCGCAACAGGCTTACCCGTTACACCCGCCTGCTCGCCGCCCAGAATATAGCCGGTGCAGGTGACCATTTCGCTGGAAGTCAGCGTATTGGTCAACGTGTAGGTGACATGGTAGGTTTTCGACCCATCGGCATTCTGACCGGTTTTGGTAATCTGCGCCTTACGGTCGATATACCATCCCAACTTCGAAGGATTCTGTTCGTTGAGGTAAATGCCCACTTCCGGATCGATCTCGCTGTCTGGAGTGCCCTTGGCGAGTCCGGCACCTTGGAAATATTTGGCTTCATCATCATGGAACGTGTATGCGTAGAAATGACGGTTCCTGGTTAATTCGCCGATGCTCTGAGCCACCTTCATCATCTTGGTGATGTCCATGTTGCTGAAGGCGTTGTTCATGATGGTGGAGGCGATGTATTCGAAATACGTGTCTTGTAGAGATACAGGAACTTCCTTATAGATGGTGTTGAGCATGTATTCAGCGGTATTTTTGCCAGTGAGCACAGTACCATCTTCCAGCGTCACATTGCCGTTGATCTCCACCATTTTCTGGATGAACACCGGATCGACAGATACGATACCGTCAACATCGCAAGCATATTGGGAACGCTGCCAAGCTTCATTCATCATTTCCGCATTGCGGGCGATGTCTGGCACCGCGAACGTATCGCGAATATCGAAGGAGAATCCCAAGGGCCCCTTGAACACGGCATGTTCCGAAGCATTGCCATTACTGCCGTTAATGAAGTCTCCATTATGATGGAATTCACCGACCTGAATTTGTCCATGATCGGTCTGCAACGTACCCATGGAGCCCACCAGTCCGCCGCCGGAACGTTGTTCGGAAGTGGTCTGCGCCACCAGCAGATACGTTCGGGCACCGTTCTGTCCCAAGAAGGAGGGGAGCATCTGTAGCGCATTGTTCACTTGCCCCACCATGTCCGTAACCTTGGTGAACTGGCTGCGACTCTGCGAATATGCCTTCTTCACCATGCCGATACGTGGCTCAGGCAGATTGCTGAGCTTCGAATTCAACGACTTTACCTGCTTGCTTACCGAAGAGAAGTCGTCTTGCACATCCACAATGGGCTGAAGATTCAACTGGCCATTTTCGCCGCTGATCTGCGCGTTCGCAAGCTGTTGTACCACATCGGTGAGTGACGGCAGTGTTTGTTGCACCAAATCATCCACCACCTGCGTCATGCCCTGCACGTTGGTAACATCACCGCCCACAACCGGCATCTTCGACAGCATGTTCCACAGTGTTCCATTGGCAATATCTCTTGCCGCGGCGGTATGGGTCCGCGCCTGCTTGATCGCGGCATCCGACGCCTGCGCATCCTTCAATGTATTGACGTCGGTGATGGCCGAAAGAGACGAGACCGCCTGCTCCTCGTGAGCTTTGACTTCCTTCGCCTGCTTGTAGAAATTCAGACCGACAACGCCCCCGGCAATGACCAGCAGGATGAGCAGTGCCGTAATAACAAGCAATGTATTGCGAAGCTTGTGAGAACGGGCGGCGTGAGTGCTCGCATGTTGAGACATTAATCCCCCTCTGTTAGGTGTTCCAGCTTTTTATCATGGCACATTCGTATGGATAAATAGTGAAACAATCGATTGCTGCCTGATAAAACCGACTCTATTTCTAGGGGGTGGGGTAGCATTCCTTAAGGTTTTTGACATACAGAGATGAGGGGTTCAGTGACTTCCGCAGAGAACACTAACGTCCAGCAGGTTGTCGTTGAAGATGATTCTGAAGACGGCATCACGCTGATGGATTTGATGCGTATCATTCGCAAGCATCTGGTCACCGCTGCCATCGTATTTGTGATGGTTTTCGCCGGGGTGACTGCGTACACCTTCTTGGTTCCGCCGAAGTATACTGCCACGGCTCAGGCTATGGCTACGTACAATGCATCCCAGGGGGATGATGCGGGCATCAGCCAGCAGTACACGGGTGGCTCGTACATCGCCGGCCAGATCACGTCGTATACAACGTTGGCAACCACCGAAACCGTACTTGAGCCAGTCATCAAGGATCTTGGACTGGATACTTCAGTGAAGAGTCTGGCTGAGCAACTGACTGTCACCAATCCTACGAACACCGCGTTCGTGAACATTTCCGCGGAAGACGGTGACGCGCAGCAGGCATCCGACATTGCCAATGCGGTGGCAGCGTCTATGCAGAACGTGATTCAAAACGATCTGTATTCCGCAGCAGATAAGTCTCCGGTGAAGATCTCCATCGTGCAGAGGGCGCGCGTGCCTGAAAGCCCAAGCTCGCCGAATAAGCCGCTGTATCTAGCGGTCGGTGTGGTCGCAGGTCTGGTGCTTGGAGTGTTCGCCGCACTGCTGAAAGACATGCTGAACACTAAGGTCGAGGAGACTTCCGACGTGCGCAGCTTGGTTGGGGCGTCTTCCTTGGGTTCTGTGCCTCAGGATAATTCCCTAGGTGAGAAGCGCCCAGTGCTCGTCAGCCAGCCTAATGGCCCTATCGCTGAGGAATTCCGCCGTATTCACACCAATATCGAATTCTTGCAGACCGATAAGGTTGCGGGCAAGGGGCAGCTACTGGTCATTACCAGTGCGCAGCCTTCTGAGGGCAAGACCACCACGTCAATCAACGTGGCTGCGGCCTTGGCTGAAGATGGTGCTCGCGTGCTGCTGGTCGACGCTGATTTGCGCCATCCTTCCGTTGCTCATCATTTGGGTCTTGAAGGTTCTGCCGGTTTGGCGCACGTGCTTTCTGGTCAGATGTCTCCGAAAGATGTGGTGCAGAACTACTGGAAGCCGAATCTGCATATTCTTCCTGCTGGTAAACGCCCAGCGAATGCTGGCGTGCTCCTTGGATCAGACACCATGCGTATTATGGTCGAGCAGGCTTTGACCCAGTATGATTACGTTATTATTGATACCGCTCCGTTGAGTGTTTCCAACGATGGTGCCGTGTTTGGTCGTTGGGCCAAGGGTCTGGTTCTGGTGACCGGTCGTGGCGTGTGCGAGAAGAAGGAACTCAAGGAGATTTCCGAATCCTTGCATGCAGCCAAGGTCCCGGTGCTTGGTTTTATCTTCAACTATGCCAATCTGAAGAAGACACATTCCAATTCGAACTACTATTACTACTACGAGGATGCTCCGCGGAAGAAAAGCCACAAAAAGTAGCCGCAAGTAGTGTATAAGGCGTGAACATGAGACCGGAGCGTGAAGCTTCGGTCTCACGCTGTAATAAGGAATCAACATGGGTGACAATAACAATACTGTGCCGAATCTGTCGCATCTTGTTTCGTCGGGAGACTCTCTGAGCTCTCAGGGCAAGCGGCAGACCAAGGCGCAGTCGGCTTCTGAGCATGATGTGGTGGATACGTTCTGGGATATTCCACCGATCACCTTTTCGGAAGTTGAGTCGGCTGTGGAACGTGGCGAGGCATCTGATGCGGCTTATGCGCAGGTTGCAGCCACAAACATGACCACTGCCACGTCATCCACCCCGATGAGTGATGCGCCCACGGTAAACCTTCGTGTTGAGGATTTTCCGAATATTGCAGGAAAGCATATTTCTGGTGCTGAAAACGATTCCGCCTCGTCGTTCGAGTCTGATTCGACGTCTTCTTCGACCGCAACGCTCGATTTTATACAGTCTGCTGATGTTTCACCATCTGCCGAGAGAACTGTTTCGTTTGCGTCTCCGGTAGAGTCGGCCTCTTCTGCGGATTCCACTATGCCGCTTTTTGTGGATTCCCCTGCCTCTGCTTCTACTGCCTTCATACCTGAAAGCCTGCCCATGCCAGATGATCTGTCTGACATGGAAAACGATGAGCATGATCCATTGAAGCTTGTTCCGGTTCCGCCGAAGAAGTCACATCGCAAGACAATTATTATTACCGTTGCGATTGTAGCCGTAGTGGCGTTGGTTGCCGCGGGCGTTGGATTCGGTGTTTGGCAGCGCCAACAGTATGACCAGGGGCTTGAACGGAACGAACAGCACCGTACCGCGTTGAGCATGTGCAAAAAGTCTTCCAAGGCATATGAGAAGGCTGTGAAGGAATACAAGGCTGCGTTGAAGAACGCTAAATTGTTGCAAAATGTGAAAAGCGATCAGGTTTCGGATGCGAAAACGTTGACCATGTTGCAGTCTGCAGTGAAAGATGCGCAGAATCTTACAATGGTAGGGGAGTGCAGTGCTGATTTGAGCAACGCTGAACTTCGCCAGCGCAGTAAAGCCATGAACAAGCAACTGCCTACGTTGCAAAGCCAGTCCAAGACCTTGAATGATTCTGCAACAGCCGTTACGAACAGTCAGAAGGCTAAGGAGAAGCAAGACAACGCTGATGCGCTGAAGAAGCTTGAAGCAGCCATCAATAATGCGCAGTCACTGCTTGACAATAGCCTGTACCAAGTGGCGGATGATTCCACGCGAGTGATGTTGCAGAGTGCCATTGATCATGCTTTGGAATTGTTCAATGGCAACAGTACCGATACTAATGCCATTAACCAGTCGATAACGGATTTGCAAACCGCATCTGATGATGTGAATGCTTCCCTGAACGCGTTGGCTGCGCAGAATCAACAGCAGCAACAGAGCAATACTGGCAATTCGTACAACTACCAGTACACGCGGCAGCCTTCCGGCGGATTGACTCCCTCGGCTCCTATTACACCTGACGATACTCCTAGTTCCGGTAGTAATCCTGGTTCTGATGCCAAGCCTGACAATACTCCTGGTTCCGGTAGTAATCCCGGCAATAACGGTTTTAATTCCGGTTCCGGTAGCGATTCTGGCTCTGGTTCGCAGACTCCGAGCGCTCAGGGTGTGCTCTGAGCTTTTTGGGTTCGCTCTTGTCGAGCTTTTGAATTTTCTTCTGCCCTAAGGTGTTATGTACTGGGAAAAAGTGGGGTATGACGCGGTTCATGGGGTGTTTGTATCACCTTGATGGATCGCGTCGTTTTTGCATGCAATATTGACGTATGAGTAAGAAAACTTTCCTATAATATTTGAATTGTGGTGTATCTTTTACTGTTTATTGTCATTCTTTACTTGTATAAAAATTTCTGGGGAATTGCTAACATGATTGCAATACTACTGATATAGAGTTAGTTACTCTATCATTTGTCTAGTTTCTTTCGGCAGTGGATTTGCTTTTTATGTAGATTGTGTGAGATAATTTTTCAACGCTGTAATATTGTTATTTTGCTTTTTTCTTTATCCCTCAAGGCTGAGGGTGGTCTACACGCATTTCGGTGCGTTTGAAATAGTTAATCACCGCTCCATACAAGGAACGATCATGTATAAGCATGAAAAGCAGGCGATCGAACGCCTGCAATCAAACCACATCCATATGTTGTCAACGCTTTCGACGGCGATTATCGCGTTTTTCTTGATTATCTCATTATCGGGAACGCTGTTGTTTCCCGTGATGGCGTTTGCAGATGAGCCGCAGCCGGTCGCTCAAGTGGGCAACACGACCTATATGAGCGTGCAAGACGCGATTGGCCATACGTCGATGAAGAACAATACGGTCACATTGCTTACCGATACTACGGAAAGCATCACCGTCACCCCATCGAAAGTGGTGCGCGGGATCACGCTCGAATTGAACGGACATGCGCTCAACGCCAGCAATACCACGGCAATCACCGTTCCTGCCCACATGCAGCTCACCATCACCGGATCGGGCACGGTTGTCGGCGGAGATAATCCCGCAATCGACTGCCGTGGAGCGTTGCGGATTCAAGGTGGTAACTTCACATCGAACACCACGCTCATGCGGTTCGCAGAAACAGGCAGCGCCTCTGCCGAGGCCAGTATTTCCGCAGGAACATTCACCGCACCAACACTGATCGGCATGTTGGACGATGCGGAACACCTCGGCTATGTGAGTATTCGCGGCGGTGAGTACCATGGCGCAATCCCCGCCGGGCTTGACACGCTTGTGCTCATGGGCGGCTCATTCTCCACTACGGAGAATCTCACACCCTACTTGGCCGACATGGCAGGCCTGATTCCAGATAGCGATGATGGCATGTTTAATATTAGTGAGCTGGCTATTTCAAGTGATTACCCCACGGTGGAACTTGAGCAAGGCTCAACCTTGCAGAAGCTAACCAACGACAGTCTGCTAGACCTCACTAGAACCAAACTGAACGGTATTTCCGACTATCGTCTCGTAGCGGATGCCGAGCAACTGCAAGCTCTAAACAAGCAGATCGAGCTCGCGCTGCAGGCAGTCGCCAAGCGAAAGGCATTTGATGCGGTAAGCCAAACCGTCACCATCACTGCAACACGCAATGCTGAAACCGCCGATGGGGGAGCGGACCCGCAATTCCGTACCTCCGGCCATGATGAAATCAGCACGCAAGTAACAGTGAACATCAAATCCATCGCCAAGCCAGAAGAACCGGTCAAGCCGGACAAGCCAGATGAGCCTGGCAAGCCCGCCGAGCTCAAGCAGCCAGACATGCCCCGTACCGGCTCTGCAATCCAAGCGCTCGCCGTCGCATCGCTTCTGTTGCTGGTCGCTGCCGCCGTCTGCGCATTCGTAACGAGCCGACTGCGGTCTTCATAACTGCACAAGCTCGCATCTGCGTTATATAGGCGAGACATGGGCAAGAATCCGGATGTTATTGAGGCAATGCACATGGTATTGCATCTAATGAAAGCCGGCATGGCGATCTACGGTTATCCGGCGGCAGCGATAACGTCCGAATTCTTGCGCGCTTCGGGTTTCCGTCTTTGATGTGAAAGGCATGGCCCGCGTCCCGCGCACGTTTTCTTCATTTGCCAAAACGAAAAACCGCGATTGGAAACTAGGAGACGGAACCATGCCCGAGAATACCATGCGGTTTGAATCGTCTGCGCGTGGACGCGCTCGTCATGCCCGGTCATCCAGTAGTAGGTGGAGCGGGGAACGTCCGGTATCCTGCATTGCGCTGATATCGGGTAATGGGCGGCGTTGGCCCGTATCACGTCTACTTTCGGGCACTACCCTTATCCTTATAGCTTTGTATGGGGGTTCATGTACCCTTGTTTATTGTCCCTTGAAATATCGGGGGGGGGGGTAGTTGTGGAGAGAAGAATGTTCCAAAGCAGTAGTGCTGAAACGAATCTGAGTGAAACCTCCCGTAACCGGGTGCTTAGCGTCGCTTATTGGCGTTTTTTTGTCAATGCTCTTTTGATTCTGTGCGACATGGCTTCATTTATTGTCGCTTCGGCAATCATATATGTGTGGCAGGGCGGGGAAGCGTTGTATTCTTCCCGTTTCCATTTCCATATTGGTTTGTGGCTGTATGCGCTTGCTTGCTCGTTGATTTGGATCTACTGCCTGCATAGTGTTGGCGTGTACCACCGTCATGTGATGGGTGACGGTTACCAGTTGAACGCGCTACTGGTCAAAGGCACGTTTTTCGCGGGATTGATGATTTGTGCAATTGATTCTATTCTCAACGTTTATATACCTTTGGTGCATACCGGCTTGGTGTTGTTGTGCGCATTCCTGATTACCATGCTGGAGCGTTTGACTATCCGCCAGTTTATGCTGTCCAGCCGTGAAAAGGGCGCATATTCGTATGGCACTGTAGTGGTTGGTTCCCCTGAGGGCATTGAGCATGCGTTGGCGTTCCTGAGCCAGAAGCGCCAGCTGAATTATCATGCTATTGCGGTGTGCCCGATTGGTTTGAACAAGCGGACTGGGCTTGTGGAGGCCGTTGTCGCACCTGCTGATTTCAAGGATCGAATCCGCAAGATCAGTGGTAGGGACATCGCCACATTGCCGTATTGCGGAAACTTCGCCGAACGTGCCGCTTCGATGGGCGTACAGACGGTGATGGTTACGGATGTTATGCAGCGCTTCTCGGATAATTTCAACACGTTTGTGCTAAACATGGAAACCATGAATCTGGAGATTGCGGTGGTCACTTCCGCAGTGGACGTGAGTGGTCATGAGACTAATATCCGTGTGATTCAGGGTACGACGGTGATGACGATCAGCCTGCCGCAGTATTCGCCATGGGATATGTGCAAAAAACGCGTTTTTGATGTGCTGGTTTCGCTGTTTGCCGTGATTGTTACTGCGATTGTTACCGTTCCTATTGCGATTGCTATCAAGCTTACCGACGGCGGTCCTATTTTCTACACGCAGACTCGCGTTGGGCGCCGTGACAAGCCGTTTAAGATGATCAAGTTCCGTTCTATGGTGGTGAACGCGGACAAGATGAAGGCAGAACTGGCGAAAGAAACCGGTCAGGATGGTCGTTTCATTTTCAAAATGAAGGACGATCCGCGAGTCACCAAGGTAGGCAAGTTTATCCGTGAGTTCTCCAGTGACGGATTTACGCAGTTTTTGAACGTGCTCAAGGGTGACATGAGTGTGGTGGGGCCGCGCCCGCCGCTGCCCGAGGAGGTAACACAATACAACCAGATCTACGCCACGCGTATGCTAGTGAAGCCGGGTATTACCGGCCCCTGGCAGGTGTCTGGCAGATCCAATCTAAGCCAGCAGGAATCCGAGAACCTGGACGTGAGCTACGTGCAGAGCTGGTCTATGCTGGGAGACTGTGTGTTGTTGCTGCGTACCGTTGGTGCGGTATTAGGGCACAAGGGTGCATACTGAGATGGAGAGTATGAGAGTGGTAGCAAAATGAGACAGAAAGATTCAGCTGTGCAACATATTTTTATCGTGGGCTCAAAGGGAATTCCCGGTAACTACGGTGGCTATGAAACGTTCGTGGATAAGCTCACTGAGTACCACCAGAGCAATCCGAATTTGAAGTACCATGTGGCATGCAAGGCCAAGGATACCAAAACTTTTGAGTATCATAATGCCGATTGCTTCGATGTGAAGGTGCCTAGCATTGGACCTGCTCAGGCGATTTATTATGATGTTGCTGCACTGAATCAGTGTGTGAAATACATCAGACAGCACAATATTCAGCATCCAATTGTGTATATTCTTGCTTGCCGCATCGGACCGTTTGCCGCTCATTTCCAGAAGGTAATTCATAAGCTGGGTGGGAAGCTGTATATCAATCCGGATGGGCACGAGTGGATGCGCGCCAAGTGGAGTGCTCCGGTACGTAAGTATTGGAAGATTTCTGAGCAACTGATGACTAAGCACTGTGACTTGCTGATCTGTGACAGTAAGAACATCGAGAAGTACATTCACGATGAGTACGGCAAATATAATCCGAAGACTACGTTCATCGCGTATGGTGCTGAGACTCGTAAGAGCAAACTAACGGATGATGATCCAAAGCTGACTGCTTGGTATAAGGAGAAGGGTCTTTCACCAAAGTCCTATTATCTGGTTGTCGGACGCTTCGTGCCTGAAAACAATTATGAAACCATGATTCGTGAATTCATGAAGAGCCATTCCAAGCGTGATTTCGCGCTTATCACCAATGTGAGTGACAAGTTCTTGGAAGAGCTGAAGGAAAAGACACACTTCGATCAGGATCCGCGTATCAAATTCGTGGGAACCGTGTATGACAAAGAACTGCTCATGAAGATTCGTGAAAATGCGTATGGGTATTTCCATGGTCATGAGGTCGGTGGCACCAATCCAAGCTTATTGGAAGCTCTTGGATCCACAGATTTGAATCTGTTGCTGGATGTTGGCTTCAATCGCGAGGTTGCTGAGGATACTGCACTGTACTGGAATAAGCAACCGGGCAACTTGGCTTCGCTTATTGACCGAGCAGATAACATGAACGCCGGTGAGATTACTGAGTTGGGGGAGAAGTCATCCCAGCGTGTTGTTGAAGCCTATTCTTGGCAGCATATTGCCGATGAATATAATCGTCTTCTTAAATATATTAAATTTTGAATGGAAAAGGTTTATATGTCGAGTGTTGCAGTGATGTTAGCTACCTATAATGGAGCGAAATACTTGAAGGAGCAAATTGAATCGATTCTTTCTCAATCATTTGAAGATTGGACTCTCTATATTCGTGATGATGGCTCGAAGGACTCTACGCATGATGTTATTGAGCAATACACAGAGAAGTATCCAGATAAAATAATTGAGATTAAAGATGAATCTCTAGTTGGGGGTAGTTCAAAAGCAAATTTTGCTGCAATACAAAAATGGGTCACATATAATGCTCCACACCAGTATTATATGTTTTCCGACCAAGATGATTATTGGAAAACAGATAAAATTCAAACTACTCTCTTAGCGATGAAAGGAGCAGAATCAAATTATGATGGCCCAGTCCTTGTTCATACTGATTTAGAAGTTGTAAATGATAAACTCGAGACACTTGGTTCTTCATTCTTTTCTTATAGGGCTTTAAATCCCAATGTCACGGATTTGCCTCATTTACTTGTACAAAATAATATTACCGGTTGCACGATGTGTTGGAATTCTAAGCTCAACAATTTGCTTGATTTGACTGATCCATCTGTTGCGATGCATGATTGGTGGATTGCTCTTGTCGCTGCCGTATTTGGGAAAATTGTATGTGTGCCGGACGCGACGATTAAGTATCGACAGCATGGAAATAATGTGGTTGGGGCGACAAAAGTTAATACCCTAGGTTTTATCTTAAAAAGATTGTCTGGCAGTGCTCATGTAAAGGAAACGTTAAAGATGGCGCATGCTCAGGCAGCAGTATTTGGAGAAAAATATAAGAAAGAACTTTCAGATTCACAATTAGAAATTGTGAACGAATTTAACTCATTTTGTTCAGCATCTAAGATATCTCGTATTTATAGAAGTATTAAGGGCGGTTTTTTGAAACAGGGCTTCGTGCAGGTGATTGGTGAGTTAATGTATGTCTAGTTCTATGTATTGCAAACGTGGAATGCGCGGTAGCATTAACCCTAGATTCCTTTTTTTGTTAGGCTTATTCTCAAGTCTTACGGTTATTCAGCTAGGCGGTATTTCACTGTTCCTAATATTTGCATATATGTTGTTTCTTTATGGATTAGTGAGAAAAAATCTTAGTATTTGCATAAATACTAAATTTCTTCCTTTTCTAGTTTCGATTGTTTTTTCTTTTCTACTTTCTCTTTTTTCAAATTTACCTAGCGGATATCTGATCAACAATATAAAAGGTCTTTTAAATTATCTTATTATATTCGTGTTAGCTTTTTCGATTGTTGAAAGTGATAATAAAGAAACCTGTCTTTATGAATTACTGAGCGGCTTGTGCTGTTCTTGCAGAGTGCAATCTGTATGGATTATAGGTCAAACAATTCTGTGGAATTTATTGAAAATAGATGTAAATAAACTTATTTTTTCGGACATTCTTGGTCTTGTTGAAAAAGCATCACAGTACAAAGGTACTGGTTATGTACCTACCGGTCTTTGTTGGAACGCTGGTGGAATTGCACCTATTTTATTTTTAGGTTTTTTCTTAGAAAAGAGATTGATATTAAAGATCATCATTGCTGTTAGTGCCTTTTTAACACAAAGTGCAACTTTAACGATTGGCATGAGCCTGTGCATTGTATTTATGATTGTATACAATGTGAGTAAAATGAACGTTTTGGTGAAATGTAAGAAAAATATTTCTTCTATTTTTGCTGGTCTTGTTTTGATTTTAATCTTCTTATTTGTTTCATATCGTTCATTTGGAGTCATTAGACAGCAATTTGATAGACTTTGGGAAGTTTTCTCTTATCGCATAGATGGATTATTGAATAGTTCTTCCGCTATGGATTCGAGCACTTCTGCGCATTTGGGCTATTTTACCAATTTGCCTTATGCATTAGGGCATGGTTCATTTGCTAATGCCTTTTTTGGTTTTGGTATCAATTGTTCAGGTTTTCCATATTCTGCAGTGACAGGGCAATACTCTGATCAGGTTTGGATTGTGGAATGTGATTTTGTCAATATTTTATTAAATTTTGGAATTATTGGTTTCTTGTTCTTCTACGTTTGGCTTATGGGTGGAGTTTTAAACTTGAGGGAGAAAGGGGCTATTTTTTATGCTTTCCTAGTGATTGCATTTATGGGTATTACATATAATCTTCAATATATATGGTTGATTTTTATTGAGCTAATACTCTTTTCAAAAAAGGTAACTTCCTCTGAATTTTCTTTGCATTAAATATAAGAAAGGCTTTCATGATGAGTAAAAAGTATTCTATTGGATTATGTGGATTAAGCTTCTGCTCCCCTAATCTCGGGTGTAGTGCGTTGGCATATGCCTTTCGCAAATTGCTGATTGATATATTTAAGAATGACAATGTCCAACTAAAAATAGTTGTTTTTTCTAACGTTGATAGTAAGGATTATGTAGTTACTTCGGAAAAATGGGTATCTGAAGAACTGATTAGATATTCATTTAAGAAAATGAACTCTATCAAGTTAGCCAAAGCTAAAATTGAAGAGTGTGATGTGGTCTTTGATTTTACTGAGGGGGATAGTTTCTCTGACATCTACGGGCTAAAAAGATTTGCTCTGACCTCTTTCTTTAAGTTTGTAACCATTAAGAAGGATGGATGTCTTGTTCTTGGCCCCCAGACATATGGGCCGTTTAAAAATAAGCTCGTAAGAAAAATGGCTAAATGGCTTATTTCTTCGGCAGATAGAGTTTATGCTCGTGATAAAAAATCCGCGAAGCTTGTTGAAAGCATTACTGGTATAAAGGCGATTACTACGACAGATGTGGCATTTGCCCTGCCCAAAGACCAAGTCCAAATAGATGGTTGTGGACGTCCGAGCTTCGGTTTGAATGTTTCGGGCCTTCTCTGGACTGGTGGATATACGGAATCTAACCAGTTCGGTTTGAGCGTTAATTATCGTGAATACATTAAAAGGCTTATTCCTGAAATCATTGAACGCGGTTACAATGTACATCTCATCCCTCATGTGGTAGGCGACATGTATCCGGAATGTGATTCCCCAATTTGCAAGGAGCTGTCGGAACAGTATGAGCATTGTATTTTAGCTCCCGATTTTGTTTCTCCGATGCAGGCAAAGGGGTACATTTCTAATATGGATGTATTTTCGGGTGCTAGGATGCATGCTACCATTGGCGCATTTTCTTCGGGGGTCGTCACTCTTCCTTTCGCGTACAGCCCGAAGTTTGAGGGATTGTATGAATCTATTGGTTATCCGTATTTGATTGATGGAAGAAAGTTGTCTACGGATGAAGCAGTTGATCTGACCCTGAAGTATCTGGATGAGACCGAGAAGCTACGTGAGGCTCAATGTAAAGCACTTGAAAAAGCTTCTCAGAATTTGGGAGCTTTCTCTGCGGATCTTAAAGGCTGGCTCAATCGCTCTATATTGGTTACTGACAACGATTGATGGATCTGTGATATCAAGTGATTAAAAAAATAGGTAAAGCTTTCCTTAGAATTGAGCACGCTTGCGCTGCTTTTCTTCATGTACTAAAAGCAGGTGGAATCAACACTATCAAGGTTAGTCAGGTCCAAAAAGATGATGCTTTGTCTGGGAAAAATATTGTCATCACTGGTGGAAGCTCAGGTATTGGACTTGCAATCGCAAAGAAAAGTATCGAGGCCGGAGCCAAAGTTGTAATCACTGGTCGTGATGAGGAAAAACTTAAACAGGCTGTATCAGATTTGGGGTCGCAGCATGCCGGCTATGTTCTTTGGGACATAACCGACTCTGCACAAGCTGATGATAAAGTCGCACAGTGCGTCGACTACTTGGGTGGATGCGTAGATGCGGTCGTAAATAATGCCGGAATTCAACCTCATGAATTTTTCCCAAATGTAAGTGTGTCTGAGTGGAACCGAGTGTACGAGACTAATAGTCAAGGTACGTTCTTTGTTTCACAAGCTTTCTGCAAATATTGGATGCAGGCTTCTTCAGGCTGTTATCGGCATCTTATCAATATCTCTTCGCAAGGAGGATTCGTCGGAGCTACATATCCGTATCGTATGTCCAAATGGGATATACGAGGATTGACCGCTGGACTTGGCCTTCAGATGGCCCCTTACGGCGTGCTTGTTAATGGTGTTGCTCCAGGTGTAGTGAAAACTTCAATGCAGAGCTTTGCCTTAGAGCAGGGTAATAACACCTACTGTAAGCAGAATCCGCTTGAGAGAGTTGCCCTTCCTGAGGAAATTGCAGAATTTATAGTTTTTATGCTAAGTGATGCTTGCAATTTCATGGTGGGACAGACAGTTGTACTTGATGGTGGATATTCATTAAAAAATTAATTTTTGAAAGATAGTTGAGGAAAGCCATGCCGGATAACTTGAAAAACATCAGCATTGTGACGCGTTTGCTGAAGTCAAATGGAATCAATCATGTGGTCATTAGTCCTGGTGGAACTAATATCGCCCTAATCAAGGCTATACAGGATGATCCATTTTTTATTTGTCATTCTGTTGTTGATGAACGGAGCGCGGCTTATTTTGCTATTGGTGTTTATCTTCAGACCGGTTCGCCGGTTGCCTTGTGCTGCACCAGTGCTCAGGCAACCCGAAACTATATTCCAGGGCTTACTGAAGCGTATTATAAGCGTGTTCCTTTGCTCGCTATTTGTATGCAGAAACATCCTCGTTTTACGTACCAAGAGTATATGCAGGCGCCAGATCAGAGTTCGCTACCTGCGGATAGTGTAAAAAAATCATTTGTAGCGCCATATATCTCTGATATTAATGATGTCTATCACAGCATTCGAGTTATTAATCAAGCTATACAGGAGCTTACTCACAATGGCTTAGGACCTGTTCAGTTGTGTATTCCTTGGCTGGATTTTCCCCTGAAGGATGAGGAACCCTCTCTGCGCTGCATGCATAGATATGGAACAGAGGATGATTGGAACCTGTCTTTGTACGGGAAAAAGGTGATGCTCGTCATTGGAGAACACCGTCCTTTCGATGCGCAAGTACACAGACTTATTGATGACTTCTGCAATCGATGGGGCGCTGTTGTATATGCGAATTTATTATCGAATTTTCATTCGGAATATTGCGTTATCACGAATATGCTGATGTCTTCGTTGAATACCGAAATGTTCGGCAAAATGGCGCCGGATGTTGTAATCACGATTGGCGGGCAAACAGGCGATTACCCGTTGTACAAGATGCTTTCAAAGCCAGAGTTTTCCGCTATTGAGCATTGGCGGGTCTCAGAAGACGGAAATGTTGTCGATACATACGACAAACTCACGAAAGTTTTCCAGTGCTCGGAACGCTACTTTTTTGAAAAAGCATGTCACTGTGAAGATGAACAAAAGCGTAATAATGATACATATATCAGACAGTGGCTTGGGCTACTTTCAAATATTACGACTGATGTTCAAGTTCCATTTTCCAATGTTGCCATTGCACAATATATGTCATCGCGTGTTCCTGCTCGAAGCACTGTTCAACTCGCTATTCTCAATAGCCTACGTGTATGGGATCTTTTTAATTATGAGGATTCTATAAGCTTCTTCTCGAACGTGGGAGCTTTTGGCATTGACGGTGGCATGTCTACGTTGATTGGACAGAGTTTTGCAACAGATGATCTTTGTCTTATGGTTACGGGCGATTTGGCATTTTTGTATGATATAAATTCTCTTTCCATTAGAGGAATCAAAAATAATGTCAGAGTTCTTTTGATTAACAATAACGGTGGTTTTGAATTTAAACTGGGTGTTGGTCACGATAAAGATGTAGATCGTTATATTGCTGCCAGCGGTCATTTCAAAACTGCTTCTGGTTGGGTTTGTGATTGTGGCTTCAGATATATGAGTGCTTCTTCAATGGATGAATTCAAGCAGCAGTGTGAAGAATTTCTCGCTGACTCTGCGGAGCCTATCGTCATGGAAGTGTTTGTGTCCGATGATAATGAAAATGAGGCATATCAAAAATTAATTGAGTCCAATCAGATGCTTTCATTTTCTGAGTCAATGAAACACCATATGAAAAAAACAATCAAAAAGTTAGTGGGATCTGAGAATGCGCGTCAAGCGGCTGCTTTACTGACTGGACGAAAATAGCGTAATAAACAGATAATAAATAGAATGCCGGACGGCTGTTTGGGTTGTTTCGGCATTCTTTGTTAAGATGATTAATGTTTATTTAGTTAGGAAATAACGTTTTTAGAAAGAAAAGTCTGGGATGGGTAAGTATAGACGGTTGATTCTCAACACCGTTTTATTTGCGATTAATGCGGTGGCAACTAAGTTAATTACTTTTTTCTTAGTTCCTCTCTACACATACTATATGAGTGCGGGGGAATACGGCCTTACTGATATGTCTCTTACTGTCATCAATCTTGCGACTCCTCTTGTGACGTTTTCCATCGCGGAAGCGGCAGTGCGCTTTATCGTAGGCGATTCTGATCGGCAAGACGATTATGTGGCTATTTCAATTTTGATAACGTTATTCTCTGTAGTGCTCGTGACGGTTCTTTCGCCAATACTTGATTTAGGCGCATTTGGCGGTCTTGGAGAATATAAAGCATGGTTTATTCTGGCTTATGCGACAAGTTCTTTTATGAACTTATGTGGTGAAGTGGCACGTGGCATAGGAGAAATTAAACTTATCCCAATATGCGCTGGTATTTCTTCAATTACTACGTTTATTCTTGCTCTGGTTTTCATTGGGCAACTAAAGATGGGCATTACTGGATATTTTATTTCAGTATCTGCGGGTCCACTTCTTGCAGTCATAATTTATATGGTTGCAGGTGGAATCGGAAAAGCTTTTCTATCCGGCATGAAACGTATGAGAATAGTTGCCGTGCGAGATACATGGAATATTGTGCGGCCCATGATTATTTATGCTCTTCCATTGATACCCAATAATCTTTTTTGGTGGCTAAGTACAGGAATTAATCGATTATTTATTACTGGGATGCTGGGCATCGCGGCGTCGGGCATGTTTGCTGCCGCATCTAAAATCCCTGGTCTTCTTAACACAGCTTATATGGTTTTTCAGCAGGCTTGGCAGCTGTCTGCTTATCAAGAAGTTAAAGACAAAAAAATAGGAAGTTTCTTTTCTTCTGTGTTTTGTGTTTTACAAGCAGTGCTTACCGTGCTGTGTACGGTGCTGTCTTTCTTTGCTCCCCTAGTAGCGTCATTTATGTTGCAGGGAGAGACATATAAGGCATGGCCTATGATTAGCATTCTATTAATTGCTAATTTGTTTAGTGTTTTTTCATCTTTTTATGGGACTGTTTATTCTGCTACGATGCACACGTCCTTTGTTATGAAGACCACGGTGTTTGGGGCAGTTGCTTGCGTCGTGTTTACTCCGATGTTGCTTCCGATTATGGGTGTTACTGGAGCATGCGTCGCGTCAGCTTTGGGGCAAGCGATGGTATTTGCTATGCGTGTAATTGATGCGAAAAGATTCATTCAGTTCGAAGTTGGCTGGAAATATCTAGCTCCTACTCTTGTGCTCTTAATTACACAATCGATTTTTACTGCTTGGGAAATAGGTGGTTGGAAAATTATCTCTGGTATTTGTGTAATTATTATAATTATCATACAGATGGTTCATATTGCAGCGAGTCTTTCGCAAATTAGAGAAATGAAAAGAAAAAAATAATCAATAAAAAACATTCATTTTTGAGTAGGCTTCAAAAAATGAGTGCTTTTCAGTGATATTTTTTGAAATTTAAGTATTTCTGGTTTTATCGAAAGTTTTTATGGATTTTCAACACGCCTGAAACAAAGGAGCCTTCCAAAAGGGGTGTGTGAGCGGTAGGATTATTAATATGACTGAAGAGACGTTTACTCCCCATAACATCATTGTGACCGGTGGCTGTGGTTTCATTGGGTCGAATTTCGTGCATTACGTGGTGGATCATCATCCGGACGTGCATGTGACCGTGCTGGACAAGCTCACCTATGCCGGCAATCCGGAGAACATCGCGGGCCTGTCCGAGGACCGTGTGGAGCTCGTGGTGGGCGACATCTGCGATGCGGACCTGCTCGACAAAATCGTGCCGGGGCATGACGCGATCGTGCATTACGCGGCCGAGTCGCACAACGACAATTCCATCGCGGATCCGGAGCCGTTCCTGAGGACGAACGTGGAGGGCACGTTCCGCCTGCTCGAGGCCGTGCGCAAATACGGCATCCGCTACCACCACGTGAGCACGGACGAG
>ERZ1036470.242-NODE-242-length-29685-cov-4.561289_pt1 | contig 29685 bp, 32 predicted proteins | sample MGYA00514232_ERZ1036470 | MGnify/ENA primary metagenome ERZ1036470 (study PRJEB33795, sample SAMN09464898) | human gut metagenome | isolation source: Bloodstream | host: Homo sapiens | place: USA: Stanford, California | collected 2016-02 ... | reverse complement strand
CTTTTGATGCTCAAAAATTGTTGTCTGTCTGTCCGTTTATAGATAAAAACAAAATTTTACCTTAATGTCAGGAAACGATAGAATCGCAAAGAATACAATATTCTTATATTTTAGAATGTTGTGTACAATAGTCGTATCATTATATACATCACGAATTATTCTCCAAACATTGGGTGTCAATGATTATGGTATTTATCAAACAGTGGGTGGAGTAGCAGGTTTATTAAGTTATATTATTAATGGTTCATTGGCATCCGGTTCATCGCGATTTATTACATTTGAAATGGGGAGGAGAGATAAGGGAAAGCTAAGTGATACTTTTTCCTCTTTATTGACTGTACATCTATTATTCGGCGTGGTCGTTGCTTTATTGGCAGAAACTATCGGATTATGGTTTTTATATAATAAATTAGTCATTCCCCCGGAACGATTTTCCGCTGCTGTATTTACATATCATTTATCTATATTAATGTCTATTGTAGGTATTACGCAGGTGCCATATACCGCTGTGATTATTGGACATGAGAAAATGAATATATATGCTTATACGAGCATTATTGAAGCTATATTGAAATTACTGCTTGTATATATACTCATGGTTTCCGATTGGGATAAATTAATGCTTTACGCTTCATTGCTTTTTGTGGTTCAATGTGGTATTACTTTTTTTTATCGTTATTACTGTATTCGTCATTATGAGGAATCTCATTACCATTTCTCTTTTGATAAGTCTATTATAAAGAAAGTACTCGGCTTTTCATCGTGGAATTTGGTAGAAAACACTTCTATTTCATTAAATGCTCAAGGTACTACTATTCTTCTTAATATGTTTTTTAATTCGGGCATAGTGACAGGACGTTCAGTGGCCAATATTGTTTCTATGACAGCTAATTCATTTGTTAACAATTTCCGAACAGCAGCAAATCTGCAGATCGTTAAGAGGTTTTCGGCAAATGATTTTGATGGCAGTAAGCATTTATTGCTAATATCAACAAAATATTCATATTTTTTAATGTTGATATTAGCATTTCCAGTCTTTTTAGTTGCAAAGCAATTATTATATCTTTGGCTGGGACAAATACCTGATTATTCTGTTGTATTTCTGCAATTCGCAATTGTTACTACGCTTTTTGGAGTGTTTGACCAATCGTTTTACAGTGCGTTTACAGCAAAAGGTCAGATAAAGGAAACTACTATATGTTCCATTTGTGTCGGCTATTTATCCTTTCCTGTCATCTATGTTTTGTTCAAGTTAGGTTATTCTCCAGTTTCATTGTCCTGGGTCATGTTATTTTCATCTCTGATACTCGCTATTTTTATAAAGCCTTTCCTACTGGTGAAAATTATGGGATATACGTGGACAGATATTTTTGTTTTATTTAAATCTTGTATCATAGTAACTGTTGTTTCTGTGCCTATACCATTACTGTTATATATATTTAGAAATACATTGTTTCACACGCCATATTTGGATTTTTTTATCCTCTCAATAAGCGGCGTAGTTTGCGTAGCTTTGACTGTTTGGTTTTTTTTTTTTTTTTATGACATACGTAAGAGAATACAAAATACTATTAAAACCAAGTTATTAAAAAGAAAATGAGTTCAAGAATTGAATACATCGATCGTTTGAAAGGATTAGCTATTTTGGCTGTTGTTATGGGGCATATTATATATTTTGTGTTTCATCTTAGTGACGATCCTGTGTGGGGATATATATACAGTTTTCATGTTCCACTTTTTATTTTTTTATCTGGATATGTGATTTTTACCCCCCCATTTGTTAAAATTAACAAAAAAGATAATTGCTTTGCTGATGCCTGCTATAACTATTGGCGGTTTCTTGTGTTATGTCACTAGTCGTAGTTTTATGTATTTTGTCACAGATGATATGAAACTAGGGTATTGGTATTTGTTTGTTCTTGCTTTCTTTTATTTGCTATTGATTCCTTTTAGGCTAAAGCTGAAATGTGATAAACTTGTAATTAAGGTTCTCATTGATGCAGGATTGGCATTAGGTGTTTGGATTGTACTGTTTTTATTAAGTAGATACGTTTTATCTAAAAATATAACGAATATTCTTAGCCTTAATTCATGTTATAATCTTTGGCCTTTTTTTATATTGGGATATTTGTTTAGAAAGTGGGATCTTACAAAAGAAATAATGCGACGAAATTGGATTTTCTCTGTTTCTTTAGTAAGTTATGTGTCAATTAAACTGTCACTTGATAACGGTTTAAAGATGCATTTTATTCCCTTGATTATGTCGTTCTGTGCTATTATGTCTTTGTTCTGTCTATTTGGCTGGAGAGAGAACAAACATACGGTATTTGATAGGCAATTAGGTTTGATAGGTAGGAACACGCTGGATATTTATATTTATCATTACTTTTTACTTCAAATGATTTCTCTCCCCTTATTGGGTAAATGGATAAGTTCTACAGGGAACTATTTTATTGAAGGTGTATTGCTTATATTGCTATCATTAAGTATTGCTTATGCTTCAATCGTTATAGGAAAAACAATAAAAAAGAGTCATTGGCTGGGCAAAGTGGTCTATGGACGTTTTTTTTAATATTCTAATATGATACCTAAAATAATACATTATTGTTGGTTGAGTAACGACCCGATGCCTGCAGAGCTCAAACGTTGCATTAAAAGTTGGAAGAGAAATCTTCCTGATTATAGAATAAAGAAATGGGATACACACAATTTTGATATTTATTCCATCCCTTTTGTAGCAGAAGCATGTAAGATGCGAAAATGGGCATTTGCTTGTGATTATATTCGTGTATATGCACTTTATACGGAAGGGGGAATATATATGGATTCAGATGTTTTTGTCAGGAATAGTTTAGATTTTTGTCTTGCTAACAGGGCATTCAGTGCGGTAGAGTGTTATCCGGAATCAGTGGAGAAAATTTATGCTGAAGGGCAGGTTGATGCGGAAGGTAACAAAAGAAAAGATATTCAATATATTGACGGAATTCAGATTCAGGCAGCTATTCTTGGTGCGGAAAAAGGACATCCTTTTATGAGGGATTGTATGAACTATTATCATAATAAGCATTTTATATTGCCGGATGGTTCATTGAACAATAAAATTATTTCTCCTTTTATTTTTGCAAATATTGCGATTGATTATGGTTTCAAATTTAAGGATGAAGAACAGGATTTGAAGAGTGGATTAAAAATTTATTCGTCAAGTTTGTTTGCAAGTAATATGGAGCTTATAACAGAGAAAGCCGTTGCAATACATTGCTGTGCCGGTAGTTGGCGTTGGATGCCTTCTTCATCAATGGCGTATGCTGTGCAGTATATGAAAGAAATAATCAAAAACATACTTTTCAGATTACATTTGAGAGGCGGCAAAACTAGAGGAACTTTGAAATAATTTGTATTTTTATTATGCGTATAGATTCACTTGATATTTTAAAAGGAATAGGTATTATCCTTGTGGTAGTTGGTCACATGATTGGGAATCAACTATATATCCGTCCATGGATATATGCATTTCACATGCCTCTTTTTTTCATGCTATCAGGATACTGCTTCAATATAGCAAAGCATCCTCAATTGTTACCGTTTGCTGTAAGTAGGGTTTGGACACTTCTCGTTCCTTGTGTTCTATATACGGTGGTTAGTCTTGTAGTTTCTCCGGAATATATTTGTGAAGGGAGATATTATGAACTGAAGACATTGCTTCCCGGCGCACTTTGGTTTCTTCCAATATTATTTATAGTAGAAGTTCTAGGGTATAACGTGGCTCGCTTTAGGGGGGGTAAAAATATTTGTCATATTGCTATGCGTGGTCTTGGCTGCTTACTTTCGTTTTCGGGAATTCCCTTTAACATATAGGCTTATTCAAATTCCAATGTGTCTTTTGTTCTATCTAATAGGAAATTCATTGAGAAAATATGCTATTGTTGAGAGGTTTTTGATGAATAGCAATTGGATGCCTTGGTGGAAATATTGTTTGTTGGGTTTGTTGGGGTGTGTTTTGGCTTATGTATATGTGAGAACTGATGCGTTAAAACATAATCAGGAAATTTTGAACTATTTTGAAATAGGGATGGTTCTTGCTTGTTTCAGTGCTATTGTCGGCGTAGCTTCGTTCTCGGTTTTTTCTCTCAAAAGAATGCCTAAATTAGGAAATGTATTGATATATATAGGTAGAAATACATTGATAATTATGTCTGTTCAGGGTATATTTATATCATTAGCTGATTATTTTTTGCGTCCATTGATACCGTCGTTTGCTATCGGTAAGTTAGTTCAGTTTATTTTTGTATTTTCCTGCTGTTTGATAATGATACCACTAATCAATAAATACATTCCTGTACTGGCCGGTAAAGGGATAAAACATCGTTCACTTTAATTAAATATGTTTCTTTCAGTTATTATTCCTGTATACAACGTAGAACCTTATTTGCATCGTTGTATTGATAGTGTCATAGCCCAAGATATGGGTGATGAAATAGAATTGCTGTTGGTGGATGACGGCAGCAAAGATGCATCGGGGGCAATATGTGATGAATATGCATCGAAGTATAGTTGGATTCATGCCTTTCATATTCCCAACGGAGGAGTAGGCAATGCGCGTAATTATGGTATTGAACATGTTCAAGGTGAATACTTTACTTTTATAGACTCGGATGATTTTATTGATCCCGGTTTTTATAAAGAGGTGTTAAGGTTGCATCGTCAAACTCCTTCAGACGTATATTTATTTGGTTATAAGGATTATCCTCTTAATAGTAGCGATGGGCATAGGTTGAAACAATGTCGTTGTGATGATGCTGAATCATTGGCGCAATTGTATTTAGATATGAAGAAAAACTATCTGATGTTTTCGGTTATCAACAAAATTTTTAATTCTATTGAAAATCAGGAACATCGATTTTTAACAAATATCCACTATTTTGAGGATTGCCTCTTTGCCCTTGATTGTCTGGGTAAAGCAAAATCTGTAGGAGTGATTGAGCAGGCTCCTTATAATTATGTGCATCATCCGGGGGAACATTTAGGCGGAAAATATACTGCACCGGAGGTGGTGGTTGAAGTAGCTCGTGAATTGAAGAGGCGAAGTGACATACTTCCTCAAAGTGATGAACTGACTCAATATACAATTCTTGAATACTATAATAACATGCTTCATGCGGTTGATAGCAGCCGTGGCATAAAGCAAAGATTACAATATATACGCATACTTTTGAGGGAAATCGAGACGTTTGGTTTCAAGACTGAATTCAAGAAGTATCTAGGCAGGAGAAAAATACTGATGCAGTTCTCGAGTCCTGTAGGTGTACTTATGATGTGCCTCTTACGTAATTTAATCCTAAAATTCAGATGATATGTATCAAAATTATAAAGTTGTAGTGAATACGGCTGCAGGTCGCCGCCGTTATATGCAATATTTGGTTCCTCCCATTTTGAATGCTGATATTGTGGATCGGTATGATATATGGGTTAATACTCACAATATGGTGGATATTGAGTTCTTTAAAAAGCTTGCGCAGAAATATCCGAAAGTTAATTTGGTGTGGCAACCGGACGGAGTCGTTAATGGCATTGCGAGCATTAATGCATTTTATCGTGATTGCTGCGACAAAGATACTATTTACATGAAACTTGATGATGATGTGGTATGGTTTGAACCCGAACTGTTTGAGAAGATGGTGAAGTTTCGTGTGGATAATCCAGAGTATTTTTTAGTATCACCGCTCGTAATCAATAACGCTTTGTCTACTTATCTTTTACAGGTGCATAATAAAATCAAGTTGGATAAGTATTATATGAGTATCTGTGGGGAGAGAACTATCTGCTTTGATGGCTGGTTTGCGGCAGATTTGCACGATTGGTTCATGGAGAAATATCTTATTGCCGGTAAATATCAAGAGCTGTATGTTGGTAAGCATCCTATGGGGATGGCTCGTTTTTCAATCAACTGTGTTTTATGGTTTGGTAATGAAATGGCTGAATTTAAAGGTGAAGTGCCAGGAGATGATGAAGAGTTTTTGAGTTGTATCAAACCAACTCAATTAGGTAAGGCTAACTGTTTTAATGGCGATGCTCTGATTGCTCATTTCGCTTTTGGACCTCAACGAGAGGGGCTTGATAAGATGGATATTCTGAATCGATATGGTAAAATATTGCATGATTTGTGGAAGCAGGATGAATCAATGCGTGAGATAGACATTTCTGTACAACAAATGATTAAGAAAGTTGAAGCGCGTGAAGCTGAATTGAACAGCCTTCCATCACCATATAAATGTATACCTAAAGTAAAAGTGCCTTTCTTCATGCGTTTAGGAAAAAAACTGCCGGAAAGGGTGAGATGTGCAATCAGAGAACTACAACGTAAACAGCGATATAAATTCATAGAAAGATAAAAAATATCTGTGAAAAAATCAGAATAGAAAAAACTAACATATTATGAAACAATATGATTATTTGATAGTGGGTTCCGGACTTTTTGGATCCACCTTTGCCTGTATGGCTAAACGACAAGGTAAGAAATGTTTGGTCATTGATAAGCGTCCACAGCTGGGTGGCAATCTTTATTGTGAAAATATAGAAGGGATAAATGTTCACCAATATGGAGCGCATATCTTTCATACTTCAAACAAAGAAGTGTGGGATTTTGTCAACTCTATAGTGGAGTTTAACCGATATACCAATTCACCGGTGGCTAATTATAAAGGCAAACTTTATAATCTCCCCTTTAATATGAATACCTTCTACCAGATGTGGGGCGTGACAACGCCTCTCGAAGCTGAAGCTAAATTGGAAGAACAGCGGACGGAAGCAAAAGTTGCTCTTAATGGTCGTGAACCTGAAAATTTGGAAGAACAGGCGCAGCTTCTTATTGGAAAAGATATTTATGAAACACTCATCAAGGGATATACTGAAAAACAATGGGGACGACCTTGTACAGAATTGCCTGCTTTTATCATTCGTAGATTGCCGGTACGTATGGTATTCGATAATAACTATTTTAATGACAAATATCAAGGAATTCCAATCGGTGGCTATAATAAACTGATTGCTGGTCTATTGAATGGTGTAGAGTGTCGTCTGAATTGTGATTTTGGGGAGAATCGTGAAGAACTGACAGCTCTTGCCGATAAGATTGTTTATACAGGTGCAATAGATGAGTTCTATGGTTATCGTTTGGGGCGTTTGCAATATCGCACCGTATCTTTTGAAACAGAGATCTATGATACTGCCAACTATCAAGGTAATGCTGTAGTGAATTATACTGACCGAGGAGTACCCTATACTCGTATCATTGAGCATAAACATTTTGAGATGTTTGGTCAGCAACTTTTTGATTGTCCGAAAACTGTAGTTAGCAAAGAGTATTCTACAGAATGGAAACCTGGTATGGAGCCCTATTATCCAGTAAATGATACTCTAAATAATGATTTAGCCGATAAATATCGTGCATTAGCAGCTCATGAAAAAGATATCATCTTTGGAGGTCGATTGGCTGAATACAAATATTATGATATGGCTCCTATTATGAAAAGGGTTTTTGAAGTCGTTACATCACAAGGTTTATAAAATGAAGAAATACATACTTATTATTAAAACTATAGCAAATGATAAACTTAGTAAATCTTTAATAGGTGGTGGAGCAAGTGTTAAGGCTCCTCAAGATATACATAAAATTGCTTTACAAAATGGTTATGAAGAATATCCTATCATTTTGAGAGGGTATAAGAATAAGCTACTTTTTATTGTTGTTTTATTCCTAAAAATGATTCGTCTTGCTATCAATTTACCTAATGGTGCAACATTGTTGATTCAGTATCCAAGCTTAAATCCTAAAATGCTTTATTTTATTTTTCCTTTCTTGAAAAAAAAATATCTGATAACATTGTTGCATGATATTAATTCTGTAAGAGAAAAAGGGGAGCTATCGGGCTTTGAGAATAAGGTTTTGTCAAATTTTGATGAAATAATTGTGCATACACCTGAAATGCAAACTTATTTTGAGCAGCGATTGAGACCGGGCATTAAATATCATTATTTAGGTTGTTTCCCTTATATTGCAGTCCCAGATAAAGAAGCACGTCAGTTAAGTAAGCAGGTTTGTTTCGCAGGTAATATAGATAAGAGCGTGTTTTTTAGTGATTTTGTTTTTGAGAATAAAGATTTAGATCTTATAGTATATGGTTCTTGTTCCTCAAATAATGCTATGAAGAATAAATATGAGTATAAAGGAGTTTTTAAGCCTGATATGATTGGTCACTTAGAAGGGAGTTGGGGACTTGTTTGGGACGGAGATTCCACAGAAACCTGCTCTGGTACATGGGGGAGTTATCTTAAAATTATTGCACCTCATAAATTTTCGTTATATGTGTTAGCTGGATTACCATTAATAGTATGGAAGGATTCGGCGATGGCGAAATTGGTAGAGATGAAGAATCTTGGTATTACCGTGACATCGCTTTCAGAGATTTCTGCTAGAATTTCTGCTGTTTCAGATAATGATTATAAAGAATATTGTGCTAATATTCTAAAATTCCAGCCAGTTCTATTGAAGGGTGAAAATGTGTGTTTGTAGAACATTGGGTATTATAGCCATATAGGAGTGCATAATTTCTAGTAAATTTTATTATTATATGTTGGGTCTTAGCTTGGTAATAATTAATCGTGATATTAAGGAATATTGTTTTCCTTCCTTAATGGCTTTTTTTCTTATTTGTTCAAATTCAATTATTTTTCCTGGTATATATACATTACTCATTGCATTTGGGTATGTGGCATTTTACAAAATTAGATATGGAACCTTTACCATTAAATATTCAAAACTAAATATTTTACTTCTTTTAGCCTGCTATATTTCTGTATTTTCAAATTTATATATCGATTATCGCATTCTTATGTTTACTGGGATGATGCTTATTTGTGCACCATTTTATGTATCTAAAAAAGTCTTCTTATTTGAACGCAAAATTTTATCTGTAATTTTATTATTTTTTCCTGTTGTATCAATGATAGCTATGTATTGCTATCTAAAAGGCATAAATGCCTTTGCACAGGAGGGGGTACATATTGACCTCTCTTTTTCGGCTATTTATTATCATCCTATGTGGTTAGCTCCTATTGCAGGATTAGCTAATGTTATTTTGTTGTGGTGTCTATTTCAGTTACAAAATAAATGTTTCAGATGTATTGTGTTGTCTATTTTGTTACTGTCTATTTATGTCACTGTTGTTGCTGCCTCTCGCACAGCTCTTTTTGCATCCATGATAACCATGGCATTATACGTCGTGTACAATATTAGAAATGTGAAACGATTTGTGTTGTATTTGTTGGTCATAGGGTTTCTTGCAACAGTATCAGCTCCTATATATATTGAACATTCAGCTCAAATACAAAATAAGTTTGAAGGAGGAAAAGGTGAAAAATATGGTTCTCGCTCTGCTCATTTTGGAGAGGGGTTTGAAAAATTGAAGGAATCCCCTCTTATTGGAAGTGGATTTGCAACGGCTTGGTATAGAGGCGTACTTCATAAAGGTCGATTGGAGAGTGGTAGCGGATGGTTGTCTATATTATTTCAATTAGGTGCCTTAGGTGCAATAATAATGTTATTCATTCTAAAGAAAGTAACTCGAGTTTTTAAATATATTAGACATGATCGAAGGTTACAATTGTTTGTTGTTTCTTTACTTTTTCTGTGTTTGCATTCTTGTTTTGAGGGGTATTTATTAACTGTCGGTTATTATATAGGTTTTGTATTTTGGCTTCTAATTTCTCATATAATATGTTATCCTGATATGGTGAAGAAGTATAAATTAAATTTTGAATCATGAAAATGTTTTCTTTGGATGCTTTTGTTTACAGTGTATTGTTCTTTTGTATTGATTGTGATGGGTTGAATCTGTTTAATATATTTGATATCATTCTATCTTCATTCAGTTGATGTTCATGTGTTAATAGCTTATTTGTTATGGTCTTTTTTATTTGCAAAATCTTGTATTGAAATGAACTTTATTTTTTTCCAAAATTGTATTAGTCCGCATCAGATACCTTTTATCGAAGAACTGTCAGTTTTTACAGATGTTGATAGGGTAGTGGTGATAGCTCCTCGTGTGGATTACGATGATCGAAAGCTGATGGGATGGAAGACATCAAAATTGCTTGAGACAAAAGGTATAGAGTTTTTGATTACTCCTACTATGAAAGTAGTGCAAAGACTATATGAGGAATGCAAAGGTATTGAAACGTTTTGTTTTTTTTCTGGTATCAATGCTTTTCCTGAAATTGTGCCATGGATGAAACTCTCATTCAATTATTCTTTTAAGCGAGGAGTAATAACCGAGCCACCATTACTCTATAATCATCCACTATGGTTGCATAAACTAAGATTTGCATTGAAAGATTGGCGATACGTAAAGTATTTTGACTATTTATTGGTGATGGGCGATGAATTTGTGCCTTATTATCGCTTTTGGAGTAAAAAATGGAAAGTATTACCTTTTGTATATTGTACAGAGTGGAAAGAACGTATATATCCTATACCGACTTCAGAGAAGCTTAAGGTACTCTATGTGGGTAGTTTGTCAGATAGAAAGAATGTGGTGGAGATGTTTCAAGTGTTGTGTCAAAAGACTGATTTAGAGCTTGGTATTGTAGGTGACGGTGAGAAGCGAGCACAAATTGAGGAGATGAGTATGCAGGCTAATACAGAAGTAGTGCTTTATGGTATGCAACCGATGGAGAGGATCTCGGATATTATGCAACAATATGACGTACTGATTTTGCCTTCGAAGCATGATGGGTGGGGAGCTGTTGTGAATGAGGCGTTGATACTTGGACTATATGTGATAACAAGTAATCATTGTGGAGCTTCGTATCTATTAAAAGATAAGCAACAGGGTATGATATTTACTTTAGAAGAGGCACAGAGTTTAAGCAACGTGGCTGATGTTTGTATTGCAAAAAAAGATTGGATAAGGGAGACGGTAAATGAGCGTATTACATGGAGCAAAAACTACATCTCGGGTAAAGCAGTGGCGAACTATATAGTCCAAAATTTATAAATAAACGCTTATGAAAGTAATACATTATATTCCTAGTCTAGACCGTTCTTCAGGTGGTACAACTGCCTATATGCAGTTATTGACTAAAGAATTGACACGGTTGGTAGAACTCTATGTAGTGAGCCATGCTAGTGAGAATCCTGTAGTAATAGATAATTGTACGGTGTATTTCATTCCTGAATTTAGAAACTTCATGGGGATGAAACGACAGTGGAGAATATTGTTAACTCAATTACAGCCTGACGTGGTGCATGTAAACTGTTGTTGGATGCCTGCTTGTGCCTTTATACAAAAGTGGGCACAGGCATTGGGGTATAAAGTGGTGCTAACACCTCATGGTATGTTAGAGCCGTGGATTATGGCGCGTCATTATTGGACTCGTAAATTACCGGCACTGTGGTTTTATCAAAAGGCGGCAGTGATGAAGGCGGATGTATTGCACGCTACTGCAGAAAGCGAGAAGGAGAATTTACTGAAGTTGGGCTATAACAATAGGATTAAGATCATTGCTAACGGTATTGATGTAGAGAATATAGAGATGAAGTCATCATGGAAGCGGAATAAGGAGATTCTTTTCTTGAGTCGTGTACATGTGAAGAAGGGAGTTAATTTTCTTCTTGAGGCAGTTGCTCAATTGAGGGAACAGATAGAGGGGTATGTGATACGTATTGCTGGTGAAGGAGATGCTATCTACGTCAATGAGTTAAAGCAATTAACAGAACGTCTTGGTATATCAAAACTAGTCTTCTTTGAAGGTGGCGTATATGGTAATCGTAAATGGGAATTATTCCGTCAAGCGGATCTTTTTATATTACCTACACATAGCGAGAATTTTGGTATTGTGGTGGCAGAGGCATTAGCTAGTGGTACACCTGCGGTAACAACAATGGGTACACCATGGAGTGAGTTAGAGAGTCGACGGTGTGGCTGGTGGACGAAAGTTGGTACAGAGGCAACCGTACAAGCACTTCGTAACTTTTTATCGCTTACTGAAAATGAGTTGGAGAAGATGGGACGTAATGGTCGTAAACTGGTAGAGGAGAAGTATTCAGCACGTAAGGTGGCAGAGGAGTTTGTGGAAATGTATAAATCAATTTTATGAAAAAGGATTTGATGGGATTTAAAACTCTATATTCGAAGAGGAATAAGTTTCGCAGATTGATATGGAGTATGGTTTGGACTTGTCTTGCCCGTCCGTTTCCCCGCTCTATGGCAATGGGATGGAAACGTATGCTGCTTCGTGCTTTTTGGGCAAAGATTGCATCTACGGCTGCAGTGTATGCTATTGCTAAAGTGTTCCAATCTTGGTTGCTGGCAATGGATGATTACCCCTGTTTGGCCGAGGGAGTAGATTGCTACAATACAGTACCCATTCGGATTGGGCGTAATGCTACGGTCAGTCAGCGGGCTTTCCTTTGCACTTCAGGACATGACATTACCGACTCACGTTATCATCAGGCCAATGCTTCGATAGTGATTGAAGATAGGGCTTGGGTGTGTGCCGAAGCTTTTGTGGGACAAGGAGTGACTGTAGGAGAAGGTGCTGTATGTGCAGCACGTGCAGTAGTGATTAAAGATGTTGAATCATGGACTGTGGTTGGGGGGGAATCCGGCAAAGTTTATAAAGAAAAGGATGTTAATAAATATCAACAGGACACCCTTGCCTCTTATTTTATATAATCAGTTAGCTTGATGCTGCATAATATAATTGAGCTGACATGAAAGTAAATATAATAACAGGGCCTTTTGGCTGTCTACCCCCATATGCTATTGGAGCAGTGGAAAAATTATGGTACTCTATCGGTACAGATATGAGAAATAAGGGACATCAAGTCATCTTTATATCTAAGAAGCCACTAAAAGAGAGTTCTATGGATGATAGTCTTCTTCTGCATGGCTATGAAAGAACTGGATCTTGGGTAAAAGACTTTGTTCTGGATTTTGTTTTTTCAATAAAGGCATTAAGTAAAATGCCTAAATGTGATATGCTTGTGCTTAATTCAATATGGAGCCCTATTCTTTGTCTATTATTTAAATGGAAGTATCGTAGGGCTTTATATAATGTGGCACGATTTCCGAAGAAACAGATGGGGGCGTATTTTGCTATGAGTAGTTTGGCATGTGTGTCAACTGCAGTTTACAATGCATTAATAGAGCAGAGTCCGAGTATGAAATCTAGGGCTTGTGTCATACCCAATCCGATTGATACTCATATATTCTGTAATGAACACATGGTAAAAACTCTTTCAGATAGTCCGGAAGTGGTTTATTCTGGCAGAGTACATAGAGAAAAGGGACTGGATATATTAGTAAAAGCAGTGACAAGACTCCATGAGGTGGGGGTATCTGTTGGATTACGAATAATTGGTGCAACGAAAATAGAAGACGGAGGTAGTGGTGAAGACTATGTAGATTATTTAGAATCTTTAGTAAGAGGATACAGGATAACATGGGTGGAACCTATTTTCTCACCTAGTTTGTTGGCAAAAGAAATACGTAAAGGTGATATTTTTTGCTATCCTTCTATAGCTGGATTAGGTGAGACATTCGGTGTAGCCCCTCTTGAGGCAATGGGCTTAGGATTGGTTCCTATTGTTTCGAATTTAGATTGTTTTAAGGACTTTATAGTGGATAATGAGAACGGATTGGTCTTTGATCATACTGATGTACGATGTGATGAATTGTTAGCTAATTGTTTAATGCGCTTATTATCGGATGAAAAAATGTATTCAGAAATGTCAGCGAAAGCAATTAAAAAGTCTGCAGGTTTTAGTGTGAGTAGAGTGTCTGATATGTATATGAGTATTTTTAAAAAAGTATTAGGTGGTGAGTAAGCTTTATCATAAAAATAAAAACCAACGTGATGCGTATTCTAGCCCATGGCCAAAGAAAGAAGCAATCATGATTCGTATATGGGAAGTGGTTTGGACGCTTTTTGTAAGGTGGCTGCCAAAGCCTTTTTATCGGTGGCATATATTTCTATTGAAGTTGTTTGGGGCACATATTGGTGGTCATCCTTTTATTGCGCCTACTGCCCGTATATATGCCCCATGGCTTTTAACCGTAGGAGATAGGTCTTGTATAGCGACTCGAAGCGAAATATATAATTTGGGACCTGTTATTATAAAAGAGAGAGTAACCATAGCGCAGTATGCTTATATCTGTAATGGATCCCATGATTTATCTGATAATAAATTACCTCTGGTTGTAGGTGATGTGGTTATTGACAATGATGTGTTTATTGGAGCAAGAGCCATAATTCTGCCAGGATTACATCTTTGTCGATATTCGGTTGTTGGTGCTGGCGCAGTACTTACCAAAAATACTACTGATTTTGGCATTTATGCAGGTAATCCTGCAAGATTTATAAAAGAAAGAAATATTTATGGTGAATAATCATTATTATTGGTGGCTCTTATGTTGCATAAATCTCCTAAAATCTGTTTAGCTTGTTCGGCAGGCGGGCATTTACGTGAGCTACAATTGGCTATCGGTGCTATTCCCGAGCAATGGGATTGCTATTGGCTTACCTTAAAAACGACATCAACTAAAGCTTTTATGGCAGACAAGGAACATGTATTTTTAGTGAATTTTCAGCCAGCAAAGAAATGGACACTGATAGCGAATTGTTTACAAGCAATTTTCTGGGTGCTGGTGAAACGTCCAGATGTAATTATTACTACAGGGGCTGGCGTGACAGTACCTACGGTTTTTTTCGCAAAAAAACTGTTGGGGACAAAAGTGATATTTGTTAATTCGGCTGCTGATGTGACACATGCTTCTAAAACTCCCGTATGGATAGAACGGTATAGTGATCTGTTTTTGGTCCAATGGGAAGAGATGCGGCAATTATTCCCTAATTCAATTTGTTGTGGCGTTTTATGATTTTTGCTAGTTTAGGTACAATGAACATAGCCTTCAATCGTATGGCAAAAGCCGTGGATGAGTGGGCAGCTATAACTCATGAAGAGGTAATAGTACAAACTGGGTATACAGATTATCCCTACAAACATGCGAAAGCTTTTAGATTTTGTACAAAAGAGCAGATGAAAGGGTATATCTCTGAAGCTGATATATTGATACTTCAAGGTGGCTGGGGGGCAATATCGGAAGCGATGGAATTGAGGAAAAGAATAGTTGTGATACCAAGATATGACAAGGTAGAGCATATTCATGACCAGTTTCAATTAATTAGGAAATTGGATACTTTGGGATGTGTGCTAGGGGTATTTGACGAGAAGGATCTTGCCGCAAAAATGGAACAGGCAAAAACTTTTGAGTTTAAGCAAATAGGGAAAGGAAATGCACAGAAACTGATTGAGAAGAAACTGCAGGAGTGGTTTCCGAGATGACAATAATTAGCGAGTTCAAAATAGAATCTTATGAAAGTATCTATAATAACGTCGTGCTTTAATCGTGCGGCGACGATTCGTGGTGCCATAGAGAGTGTCTTGGCACAAGATTATAATAACATAGAGTTTATTGTTGTAGATGGGGCGAGTACGGATGGTTCGTTAGAGATTATTAGAGAATATGAAGATCGTATATCAACTATTATCTCGGAGCCCGATCATGGAATGTATGAAGCCATCAATAAGGGAATTCGTGTGGCTACAGGTGATGTAATTGGATTACTACATTCGGATGATTTCTTCTATGATAATGGGGTCATAAGCCGCATTGTGGAACACATGAAGACTACTCGAGCAGATTTTCTGTATGGTGACGGACTTTTTGTGAATCCTGATAATACAGACAAGGTAGTACGTAACTGGATTGGTGGTGATTATCGTTTGTGGAAGGTACGTCATGGCTGGCTTCCATTACATCCTACTTGTTATATTCGCCGCGAGGTAATGATGAGACTAGGTCTTTATAACGAAAGTTATAAGATTGCTGCGGATAGTGAACTGTTGGTGCGTTATCTAATGACGGGCGGACTTTCTGTTACTTATTTGAAAGAGTATGTTGTACGTATGCGCATGGGAGGGCTTTCTACCGATAGTGCTAAGCGTAAGAAAATGTGGGGAGAAGACATTAGAGTGTACTCCTCTCACGGTCTATGGCCTACTCTGACTAAATTAGAGAAGATGGCATGGAAAGTACCACAATTTGTGTTGGCGTTATTGAAAGGATAATGGTAATTTAATGAATTGATAGCTGATTTGTGCAGATCAACTAGCTACTTTCTAAAAATAAACTCCTGAAGATTATTAGCTTATAATATAACGAAATATGTAGGTCCCTAACTTCATGCTACACACATGAATCCCCTACATTTTGCAGGTTGGGAAAAATGCAGCGGTATATTCCTGATCTGTCCCCTCATATTGGCAAAATGCTGATATGTATTCTAAATATATCAACTGTCTGTGAAGATCGTTGATATATTGCTTTTTAATAGTATGTTTATTGATTAAAAATAATCAGATTTGATTATATATTTTCGGATTTACTTACTATCTTTTAAAGATACTATTTATTGTATTCAATATGCGAAAAGAAGAGATATTACGATTGATCAAAGAAACAATAGCTAAGACAATGCTATCTGGCGCTAAAGTTATTTTATTCGGACCACAGGCTCGTGGAGATGCTAGGGAGGATTCGGATTGGGATATTCTTATTTTACTGAATAAAGATAAAGTTGAATTAGATGACCATGATTATATTTCTTATCCTTTTTTGAACTTGGATGACGCAACAGAAGAAGAAATTCTTCCTCTTATTGATAAAACTGTAATGTTTATTTCTAAAATGGAGGATTTGTAGACTTTTAAGTAGGGTACAGTGAAGTCCCTTGTTTTATCTCAAATTCCTAAAATACGCCCGTATCTTCCGCATAATCTTGATTCCCATCACTACGCCATCAAATACAGCCATACCGGTATTGAACGAACGCATGAGTGCATCCGCCTTGTTGGTTGCCGGAGCAAGTGGGGCAAATATTTCGCGTGTAGTAGCTGTCATGGCTTTTTTTTGAGCATGGATCTCATTTAAAAGCTTCTTTTTACGTTCGGCAATCTCTTCTAATGTAAATTTCTGCGGGGTCTGCGCATTCATAATTTATTTATTTGAATCAGTTAAAAATAAATTAGCGAGGAAGTTCACCATCGGAGAAATGATGAGCTGCTTGCGGAAAATAATAACCAGGGCGATGAGAACAACATTGATGCCTGCTATGATGGCGAAACTCGACATCAGACCGCCCACTAAAGGCTCCAATATATAAGCAAGAGCAAAAAGCAGATAAAACAGGGCAACCATGCCAAGGATAATAAGTACTAATATCATAATTAACGTGGAAAAAAGTATGGTTAACTTCTCCGTCAATTCTAATTTGGTATATTCTTTTTGAAGCTCCAGATATTTCTTGAACTCGAAAAACAACTGCTGAAAATTCTCAATACTTTTATCGTCTGCAAACATGGTCGCTCTGTTTTTAGTCTTTGGTAACTCACTTATTCTGCTATTTCTCCCTTCATCTCGGCAGCGATCTCATCAACGAGAGTTTCCATTTCGCTGCGATTCAGCTTGATTCCCTTTTTACGAAGAATCTCTGCGATTTTGTGACGGGTGTCTTCTCCTTTTTCAGGAGCAAATAAAATACCAAGGGCTGCGCCTACGGCTGCACCACCCAGAAAAGCTGCTAAAACATTCAATCCTTTCATAATGTATAATGTTTAAAATGATTATGATACAACAAATATAACATTTTTATGAAAAGGTTGTTCGTGAAAACTGAATTTTTTTGCTACGTTTTATAATTCTTTTTTTCTTTTATGGTTTAATCTTATTTAACTGACTTTCGTAGCTAACCTTTGAAGGTTAAGGCGTACTTTTGTTTTCGAATATTGTAAATCAAAACATAATGGAAGCTAAAATTGTTTTTATAACCGGTGCCAGTAGCGGAATTGGCGAAGGTTGTGCCCGTAAATTTGCGAAGGAGGGATGGAACCTGATTCTGAATGCCCGTACCGTATCGAAACTGGAAGAACTGAAAACTGAACTGGAAGCGACGCATGGGGTCCGGGTTTATACATTGCCTTTTGATGTGCGCGACCGGAAATTGGCTGCCGCCTCTTTGGAATCATTGCCCGAAGAATGGAAGGCGATTGATGTGTTGGTGAACAACGCCGGACTGGTGATTGGTGTGGATAAGGAATTTGAAGGTAGCCTGGATGAATGGGATATCATGATCGATACGAATATAAGGGGATTGCTGGCTATGACGCGTTTGGTGGTGCCCGGTATGGTGGAACGTGGACGCGGACATATTATTAACATAGGATCTATTGCGGGGGATGCCGCTTATCCGGGTGGAAGCGTGTATTGCGCAACGAAAGCTGCCGTGAAGGCTCTTTCGGACGGTCTCCGGATCGATTTGGTGGACACTCCGTTGAGAGTGACAAATATCAAACCGGGAATGGTGGAGACAAACTTTACAGTGGTGCGTTATCGGGGGGATAAGGAAGCTGCCGATAATTTTTATAAAGGGATTCGTCCGTTGACGGGAGATGACATTGCAGAAACGGTTTATTTTGCCGCGTCAGCTCCTGCGCATATTCAGATTGCGGAGGTGCTTTTGATGCCTACTTATCAGGCAACAGGCACTATTTCGTATAAGAAGAAGACGGAATAGACGTTTTTTTGACGGATTTCTTTGCCGGATGATAAAATTTCTATTATTTTGTTGCCCGAAACTAAATATAATAGACGAGAATATTGAATTATTAATTAAAACAGCGTATAGGAATATGAAAAAATTAGTCGTATTAGGAATGGGAGTATGCTTGGTGCTAGCATTTGCATCTTGTAAATCCAGCGAAAGTGCCTATAAAAAAGCTTACGAGAAAGCAAAACAGCAAGAATTGGCAGAACCGCAGGTGGAAGCTCCGGTAGAGGTAACTCCGGTGGTTGCAGCTCCTGTGACAACTACTAAGGTGGCAGATACATCCGGCGTTCGTCAGGAAAAGGTTACAGTGGTTTCCGGCAACGAGGGTTTGAAAGATTATAGCATCGTAGCAGGTAGCTTTGGTGTGAAAGCGAATGCTGAAGGCCTGAAAGATTGGTTGGATGGACAAGGATATCACTCTACTATTGCATTTAATGCTGACAAGGCAATGTATCGTGTTATCGTAAATTCATTTGCTGATAAGGCTGCTGCTGCTGAAGCTCGCGACGCATTCAAGGCTAAATACCCGAACCGTTCGGATTTCCAGGGTGCTTGGTTGCTGTATCGTGTATATTGATTTCTTTTTGGTAATATATATTGGAAAGAACGAACGTTTTTTTCCGAATAAGAAGGCGGTAACTGGGAAGTTACTGCTTTTTTATTGAAAATGAGTGGCTTTTTCGTTTAGATATTTTTATCTTTCTACTAAAAGAAGTTATAAATGATAGTGGGGAAACTTTTATAGCAAAGAAAGTTTTTACTTTTGTCAACTCTTAATTTGGAGGATGTTTTGCCTGAATGTGAATAGGGCATTAATTTAGAGATTGAATGGAACAAAAATATGTAATGGCTGCTATCGACGCGGCTCTAAAAGCAGGTGGAAAGATTCTTTCTATTTATAATGATCCGGCATCGGACTTTGAAATAGAGAGGAAGGCTGACAACTCTCCGCTAACTATAGCAGACAGAAAAGCGCATGAAGCGATTGTGGCTATTCTGAACGATACTCCTTTTCCTGTTCTTAGTGAAGAAGGGAAGCATTTAGGGTATGAGATCCGTCGAGGATGGGATACTTTATGGATTGTAGATCCGCTGGATGGAACGAAGGAGTTTATTAAGCGCAATGGAGAATTTACGGTAAATATCGCTTTGGTGCAGAACTCTGTACCTGTGCTCGGTGTTATTTATGTGCCTGTTAAAAAAGAACTTTATTTCGGGATCGAAGGTGAGGGGGCTTATAAATGTTCCGGTATTGTCAGTTTGGAAGATGACGGCGTGGCATTGGAGCAGCTGATTGGGAAGTCGGAACGGATACCTTTGAAGGAGGTGCACGATCATCTGATCGTGGTTGCTTCCCGTTCGCACCTGTCGCCTGAAACAGAATCATATATTGCAGATTTGAAGAAGAAACACGGCAGTGTGGAGTTGATTTCGAGCGGAAGTTCTATTAAAATCTGTCTGGTTGCTGAAGGTAAGGCTGATGTATATCCGCGTTTCGCTCCGACGATGGAGTGGGATACGGCTGCCGGGCATGCGATAGCTCGTGCCGCGGGGATGGAAGTATATCAGGCTGGAAAGGAAGAACCTCTACGATATAATAAGGAGGATTTATTGAATCCGTGGTTTATCGTTGAGCCAAAAAGAGAACACTAAATAATGTTTATATGACATTTGAAATTGTATTTGTACTATTATCCCTATTAGGAATGGTAGCGGCTTTGATAGCAGATAAGATGCGTCCGGGCATGATACTTTTTTCGGTAGTGGTTTTGTTTCTGTGTGCCGGCATTCTGACTCCTAAGGAGATGCTGGAAGGGTTTAGTAATAAAGGGATGATTACCGTTGCTCTGCTGTTTCTGGTGAGTGAGGGTATTCGTCAGTCGGGCACATTGGGACAAGTGATTAAGAAGTTGCTTCCGCAAGGAAAGACGACAGTATTTAAGGCACAGTTGCGTATCTTACCTTCGGTGGCATTTATTTCTGCCTTTCTGAATAATACGCCTGTTGTGGTTATTTTTGCCCCGATTATCAAGCATTGGGCTAAGTCGGTGAATCTCCCGGCTACGAAGTTTCTGATTCCTCTTTCTTATGTGACTATTTTGGGAGGTATCTGTACCTTGATCGGTACTTCTACCAATCTGGTGGTGCACGGTATGATATTGGAGGCCGGATTTGAAGGCTTTTCTATGTTCGAGCTCGGAAAGGTGGGTATTTTTATAGCTATTGCCGGAATCATTTATATATTTCTTTTCTCCAAACGTCTTTTGCCGGATGCACGTCCGGATACGGCTGTGCCGGATGAGGAAATAGAGGAAGGGGAGAAGTTTCATCGGGTAGAGGCTGTTTTGGGTGCCCGTTTTCCCGGTATCAATAAAAAACTGAAGGATTTTAATTTCCAACGTCATTATGGTGCAGAGGTAAAAGAGATCAAGACACGTAACGGACAGCGCTTCGTCACTAACTTGGACGATGTGGTACTTCATGAAGGGGATACGCTTGTTGTGATGGCTGATGATACTTTTATCCCGACGTGGGGGGAATCTTCTGTGTTTGTCTTGTTGACAAACGGGAATGAACCGGATACTAGCGGGAAGAAGAAGCGTTGGTTTGCTTTGTTGTTGCTGGTGCTGATGATTGTGGGTGCAACGGTAGGGGAGCTTCCGGTAACGAAGGAGATGTTTCCGGATATCAAGTTGGATATGTTTTTCTTTGTGTCTATTACTACTATTATTATGGCATGGACGAATCTGTTCCCTGCCCGTAAATATACTAAATATATTTCGTGGGATATTCTGATTACGATTGCCTGTGCCTTTGCTATCAGTAAGGCGATGGTGAACTCCGGCGTGGCGGATAGTGTTGCGAAGTTTATTATCGGGTTGAGTGATGATTACGGCCCGCATGTGTTGCTTGCAATGGTATTTATTATCACGAACTTGTTTACGGAATTGATAACTAATAATGCAGCAGCGGCTTTGGCGTTTCCTTTGGCACTGTCAATCTCTGCCCAATTAGGAGTGAGCCCTACGCCTTTCTTTGTGGTGATCTGTATGGCTGCATCTGCCAGCTTCTCGACACCGATCGGTTATCAGACAAATTTGATTGTGCAAGGTATCGGTAACTATAAGTTTACGGATTTTGTACGTATCGGGTTGCCGCTTAATATTATCACTTTCTTAATCTCTATTATTCTGATCCCGTTGATCTGGAACTTTTAAATAAAATTGTAAATGGAAGAAAAGAACCATATATATCCGATATTTGACCGCATGATGACGCGGCAGGACAAAGAAGTGCTTTTGGGGCAACACAGTGTGATGATCTGGTTTACCGGATTGAGTGGTTCCGGAAAGAGCACGATTGCCATCGCATTGGAACGTGAACTTCATAAGCGTGGATTGCTTTGCCGTATCCTGGATGGGGATAATATCCGTAGTGGAATTAATAATAACCTGGGATTTTCCGAAACGGACCGGGTGGAAAATATCCGTCGCATAGCGGAAGTGTCGAAGTTGTTTCTGGATAGTGGTATCATTACGATTGCTGCATTTATCAGCCCTAATAATGATATTCGCGAAATGGCTGCAAACATTATTGGTAAGGATGATTTTCTGGAGGTTTTCGTTAGTACTCCGCTGGAGGAATGTGAGAAACGTGATGTGAAAGGATTGTATGCGAAGGCACGGAAAGGGGAAATTCAGAATTTTACAGGAATTTCCGCACCTTTCGAGGTTCCCGAACATCCGGCTTTGTCACTGGATACTTCCAAATTGACTTTGGAGGAGTCGGTGAACCGTTTGTTGGAGCTTGTTTTGCCAAAAGTGAAGTGTATAAAATGAAATAAATATGGAAGAATATAAATTAAGCCACTTGAAGGAGCTCGAAGCCGAGTCTATTCATATCATCCGCGAGGTGGCGGCGGAATTTGAGAATCCGGTGATGCTTTACAGTATCGGAAAGGATTCCTCGGTGATGGTACGCTTGGCTGAAAAAGCGTTTTATCCGGGTAAAGTGCCATTCCCGTTGATGCATATCGATTCGAAATGGAAGTTCAAGGAGATGATTCAGTTTCGTGATGAATATGCGAAGAAGTACGGATGGAATCTGATTGTTGAAAGTAATATGGAGGCTTTTCATGCAGGGGTAGGACCTTTTACGCATGGAAGCAAGGTGCATACGGACTTGATGAAGACGCAGGCTTTGCTTCATGCGTTGGATAAGTATAAGTTTGATGCTGCATTTGGTGGTGCCCGTCGTGACGAGGAGAAGTCACGTGCGAAGGAACGTATTTTCTCTTTCCGGGATAAGTTTCACCAATGGGACCCGAAGAATCAGCGTCCTGAATTGTGGGATATTTATAATGCCCGCGTGCATAAGGGGGAAAGTATTCGTGTATTCCCGATTAGCAACTGGACTGAATTGGATATTTGGCAGTATATTCGCTTGGAGAATATTCCGATCGTTCCGTTATATTATGCTAAGGAGCGTCCGGTAATTAATTTGGATGGCAATATTATTATGGCGGATGATGACCGTTTGCCTGAAAAGTACCGTGACCAGATTGAAATGAAGATGGTTCGTTTTCGTACGTTGGGCTGCTGGCCTCTGACAGGGGCAGTGGAAAGTGGAGCTGCTACGATTGAAGAGATTGTGGAGGAAATGATGACTACGACGAAGAGTGAACGTACTACCCGTGTGATTGACTTTGACCAGGAGGGTAGTATGGAACAAAAGAAGCGTGAGGGATACTTTTAATTGTAACTAGTTATGGCAGATAATAAATTAGATATAAAAGCTTTTCTGGACAAGGATGAACAGAAAGACTTGTTGAGACTGTTGACTGCGGGTTCGGTAGATGATGGAAAATCAACGTTGATCGGACGCTTGTTGTTTGACAGTAAGAAACTGTATGAGGATCAGTTGGATGCACTGGAGCGTGATAGTAAACGTGTGGGGAATGCGGGCGAGCATATTGACTATGCGTTATTGCTCGATGGATTGAAGGCTGAACGTGAACAGGGTATTACGATTGACGTGGCTTATCGCTATTTCTCAACGAATGGCCGTAAGTTTATCATCGCGGATACTCCGGGACACGAACAGTATACCCGTAATATGATTACCGGGGGATCTACGGCTAACTTGGCTATTATCTTGGTGGATGCTCGTACCGGAGTGATTACCCAGACTCGTCGCCATACTTTCCTGGTGTCTTTGCTAGGAATCAAGCATGTGGTGTTGGCTGTCAACAAGATGGACCTGGTGGGTTTCTCGGAAGAGCGTTTTAACGAGATTGTGGCTGACTATAAGAAGTTTGTTGCTCCATTAGGTATTCCTGACGTCAACTGTATTCCACTTTCTGCATTGGATGGGGATAATGTGGTGGATAAGTCTGAACGTACTCCGTGGTACAAGGGGATTTCTTTGCTCGATTTCCTTGAAACGGTTCATATTGATAATGACCATAATTTTACGGATTTCCGTTTCCCGGTTCAGTATGTGCTTCGTCCGAATCTGGATTTCAGAGGATTCTGTGGTAAAGTTGCATCCGGTATCGTTCGCAAAGGGGATACGGTGATGGCGCTTCCTTCCGGAAAAACATCTAAGGTGAAGAGTATCGTGACTTATGACGGGGAATTGGATTATGCTTTCCCACCGCAGTCTGTGACCTTGACATTGGAGGATGAGATCGATGTGTCGCGCGGCGAAATGTTGGTGCATCCTGACAATCTGCCAACGGTGGATCGTAACTTTGATGCTATGATGGTCTGGATGGATGAAGAACCGATGGATGTAAATAAGTCGTTCTTTATTAAGCAGACTACCAATTTGAGTCGTACGCGTATTGATACGATAAAGTATAAGGTGGACGTGAATACGATGGAGCATCTGTCTCTGGAGAATGGTCAGCTGACTAAAGAGACGTTGCCTTTGCAGTTGAATCAGATTGCCCGTGTGGTGCTGACTACGGCTAAGGAATTGTTCTTTGATCCTTATAAGAAGAATAAATCTTGTGGCTCATTTATCCTGATTGACCCGATCACTAATAATACTTCGGCAGTAGGTATGATTATCGACCGCGTGGAAATGAAAGATATGAGTGACACGGAGGATATTCCGGTATTGGATATGGCAAAACTGGGAATTGCTCCGGAACATTATGAAGCGGTAGAGAAAGCTGTGAAGGAACTGGAACGTCAGGGCCTTGCAGTGCGACTAATAAAATAGATTGTTCAACAATAAATTGAAAACTGAAAATGACAGCATTCTGTCGTCTTTAATTTTTAATTCTTAATTTCTAATTAATAAAGTGGGATTACTCGAATTTAATAAACTTCCGATTAATACATTGGTAGGTGCCGACTGGAAGACATTCAAGGCTATCACCGCCGGGCGTGAAATTGACGCAGCCTACAAAGGTAAATACCGATTGACGAAGGCTGTGTGCCGATTGCTTTCTCCACTGGCGTCATTACAAGACAGGCGTTACGAGAAGTTGCTGGCTAATCAGCCGTTGGAGCATGATCCGGTGTTCATTTTGGGACACTGGCGGAGTGGAACTACATTTGTACATAATGTGTTCTCTTGTGACAAGCATTTTGGGTATAACACTACTTATCAGACTGTATTTCCTCATCTGATGATGTGGGGACAGCCTTTCTTCAAAAAAAATATGAGTTGGCTGATGCCGGATAAACGTCCGACGGATAATATGGAATTGGCAGTGGATCTTCCCCAGGAAGAGGAGTTTGCTTTGTCGAACATGATGCCTTATACATATTATAATTTCTGGTTCCTGCCGAAATATCAGCAGGAGTATGCCGATAAGTATCTTTTGTTTGATGATATAACGGATGCCGAGTTGAAGGTGTTTGAAGAGGTGTTCACGAAGTTGATTAAGATTTCTTTGTGGAATACCCAGGGAACTCAATTCCTTAGCAAGAATCCTCCGCATACCGGAAGGGTGAAGGAACTGGTGAAGATGTTCCCGAATGCTAAGTTTATCTACCTGATGCGTAATCCGTATACCGTATTCGAATCTACACGCAGTTTCTTTACAAATACGATTCAACCGTTGAAGTTGCAGGATGTCAGCAATGGACAATTAGAGGAAAATATCATTTCTATCTATGCAAAACTTTATCATAAGTATGAATCGGATAAGAAATTTATTCCGGAAGGTAACTTGATGGAAGTGAAATTTGAAGATTTCGAAGCGGATGCGATGGGAATGACGGAGAATATTTATCAGTCTCTTTCTATCCCCGGATTTGCCGAGGCACGTAGTGATATAGAAAAATATGTGGGCGGAAAGAAGGGATATAAGAAGAATAAATATAAATATGACGACCGTACGATTCGTTTGGTAGAAGAGAATTGGGATTTTGCTTTGAAACAATGGGATTATAATTTATAAGAAGAAAAAGAAAGGAAAAGTATTGATGATTCAGAAAAGCGTTCATCGCCTGTTGATGACAGGTTTCGTTGCATTTATTTCTTCCTTGTCTTTGATGGCGCAACATAAAGTTGAAATGCTTCCTTTTGGGGACATGGATCAATGGGTGGACCGTCAGATAAAGGAATCGAGCATTATCGGTGGGAATACAAAGAATGTATATGCGATAGGGCCGACGACGGTAATTAAGGGAGATCAGGTTTATAAGAATATGGGCGGATCGCCTTGGGCTACTTCAAATGTGATGGCGAAAGTTGCCGGTATTACGAAAACTAATACTTCGGTATTCCCGGAGAAGCGGGGAGATGGATATTGCGCCCGTTTGGATACGCGCATGGAGAGTGTGAAAGTGTTGGGACTGGTTAATATTACGGTGTTGGCGGCTGGCTCTGTCTTTACCGGTTCGGTGCATGAGCCGATTAAGGGTACTAAAAACCCACAGAAAATGTTGCAGACTGGTATTCCGTTTACCAAAAAGCCGGTGGCTCTTCAGTTTGACTATAAAGTGAAGATGTCCGACCGGGAGAACCGTATTCGCGCTACCGGTTTCAGCAAGATTACGGATGTTCCCGGAAAAGATTATCCGGCAGCTATCCTGCTTCTGCAAAAACGTTGGGAAGATGCCAATGGAAACGTGTATGCAAAACGGATAGGGACTATGGTGACTTATTACTATCATTCGACGGACTGGAAAAATAATGCGACCTATGAGATTATGTACGGTGACATCACGAATCGTCCGGAATATAAGTCGCACATGATGCGTTTGCAGGCGACTGAAAGTTATACGGTGAACAGTAAGGGTGAAAGCGTGCCTATTCATGAAGTGGCCTGGGGAGATGAAAATGATGTTCCGACTCATATGTGTCTTCAGTTCACGTCCAGTCATGGAGGAGCCTATATCGGTTCTCCGGGAAATACACTGTGGATTGACAATGTAAAACTGGTATATTAACTAAAGTATATAGACAAAGAATAGAAATAGTCAGTGATCTAATTTCATCACTGACTATTTTTTTTGTTTTAATTCTTCCACAACAAACCCCTTCAGATGCCTTCTGAAGTTATATTACACTTTTATCGCTCTATAAAATTCTATGAATGAATGAAAATTTACGTGTTTTTTTGTTTGTGTTATATTAAATATCTATATTTGCACTAATTTTAGAAGAAAGGATGACGTTTATTGTCTCTTAGTCAGGTGTGGAACATTTGGGTTGTGTATCTAGCCTGTAAGACAATTGAAATATATTATTTACTAAAATAAATTGAGATGAAAAAGGGTTTATTGTTTATTTTATTGGCAGCAGTCTCAGTATGTCTGCCTGCACAAGAAAAAGAAAATGCAGCAAAGAGTTATAGAGTGGAAACAAATCGCTTTGGTGCTAACTGGTTTATTAGTGGTGGCGTTGGCGCACAAATGTATTTTGGTGACAATGATGGTAAAGCTGACTTCGGAAAACGTCTTGCTCCGGCACTTGACATTGCTGTAGGTAAGTGGTTTACTCCGGGTATCGGATTACGTGTAGCTTACAACGGGCTTCAGGCTAAAGGTGCTACTCCTAATGCTAATGGTCCGCTTGTAGACGGAGGACAGTATTCTAATGGCTACTACAAAGAAAAGTGGAATGTGATGAACTTCCATGGAGATGTAATGCTGAATCTTTCCAATATGATTTGTGGTTATAGAGAAGATCGTCTGTATTCATTCATTCCTTATGCAGGAGCTGGATTTGTACATTCAGGAAAAGGTGCAGGTTATGACGAACTGGGTATCAATGCCGGTTTGATCAACCGTTTCCGTTTGTCTTCTGCTTTGGATCTTAACGTTGAATTGCGTGGACTTTTGATGAAAGGCGCATTCGGCAATTCAGGTCCTGAAGGATTGGCTGGTCTGACTGTAGGTGTTACTTACAAGTTTAAGAAACGTGGTTGGGATGCTGTTCCTACTGTACCAATGGTTCCGGAAAGCCAGTTGAACGACATGAGAGACAGAGTGAACGCTTTGAAGGGTGAAAACGAATCTTTGAAACGTGACTTGGTTGAAGCTCGTAACAAGAAGCCGGAAGTAATCGTTAAGAAAGAAGGCGGATTCGTTCCACGTCTGGTTGTTGTATTCAATATCGGAAAGAGTAACATCAGCAAGAGAGAATACATGAATATTGAAGCTATGGCTAAGGGTATCAAAGCAACTGATAAAGTGTTTACTATAACAGGATATGCTGATAAGGGTACTGGTTCTGCTGAATACAACATGAAGTTGAGTAAGAAGAGAGCTGAAGCTGTTCGTGACCTGATGGTTAATGAATTTGGTGTTCCTGCTTCTCAATTGAAGGTTGATTACAAGGGTGGTGTAGGCAACATGTTCTATGATGATGCTAAGTTAAGCCGTGTAGCTATTGTTGAAGAATAATATACATTTGAAATAATAGAATAAAAGAGACGTTTCCTTTCACGGGAAGCGTCTTTTTTGTATTTTTGTACCCCATGAGCAGAATAGTAGCAATAGATTATGGAAGAAAGCGTACCGGAATAGCTGTGAGCGATACAATGCAGCTGATCGCAAACGGATTGACGACGGTGCCCACGCATGAACTTCTGAACTTTATCGGTGAATATATAGCTAAAGAACCGGTGGAGCGGATTATTATTGGATTGCCCAAGCAAATGAATAATGAGGTTTCGGAGAATATGAAGAATATAGAGCCTTTTGTTCGTTCGCTGAAAAAGCGTTATCCGGACCTTCCGGTCGAATATGTGGACGAACGTTTCACTTCTGTTCTTGCACACCGTACCATGCTGGAGGCAGGTTTGAAGAAAAAAGACCGCCAAAACAAGGCATTGGTGGACGAAATAAGTGCTACTATTATTTTGCAAACATATTTGGAGAGTAAACGTTTTTAGTATAGGACATAAGAATAACTTAATTTTTTAGTAGAGTATAAAAGTATGATTTTACCTATTTATGTATATGGTCAACCTGTATTGAGAAAGGTTGCAGAGGACATAACACCGGATTATCCGAATCTGAAAGAGTTGATTGAGAACATGTTCGAAACAATGGTACATGCGGACGGTGTAGGATTGGCTGCTCCACAGATTGGTTTGCCTATTCGCGTGGTTACGATTACATTGGATCCGCTTTCGGAGGAATATCCTGAATTTAAAGACTTTAATAAGGCGTATATCAATCCCCACATTCTGGAAGTAGGGGGTGAAGAAGTGAGTATGGAAGAGGGATGCTTAAGCCTTCCCGGTATTCACGAAACAGTGAAAAGGGGTGATAAAATTCGCGTGAAATATATGGACGAGAATTTTGTGGAGCATGAAGAAGAGGTGGAAGGTTATCTGGCTCGGGTGATGCAACATGAGTTCGATCATTTGGATGGTAAGATGTTCATTGACCATATCTCACCGCTTCGTAAGCAGATGATTAAAGGAAAGCTGAATACGATGTTGAAGGGAAAAGCGCGCAGTTCATATAAGATGAAACAGGTGAAATA
>ERZ1036470.236-NODE-236-length-30388-cov-5.138034_pt1 | contig 30388 bp, 31 predicted proteins | sample MGYA00514232_ERZ1036470 | MGnify/ENA primary metagenome ERZ1036470 (study PRJEB33795, sample SAMN09464898) | human gut metagenome | isolation source: Bloodstream | host: Homo sapiens | place: USA: Stanford, California | collected 2016-02 ... | reverse complement strand
CAACAGATGCGGCATTTTGCCTTTCTTGAAACGTATTACAGGGCAATTGACCTGATGGATGACGAGCAAAGCGGCGCATACTTGAAAGCCTTGTGTAAGTATATGTTCGAGGGCGTTGAAACGACCGAACTTATACCGCCTGCGGACGCATATTTTGCACTTGCGAAACTCAAATTGTCGCTTTCAAAAAAGCGAAGCAATGCCGCAAAAACGAGCAGAAAAACAGAAAAGAAATCTCGCCAAAACGACCTTTCGGCGGTTGGTGAGAACGATATAAAGGAGACGGGAAAAGCGATGGAAGAAGAAATAAAACCGATGACTTTCGAGGAGTTTATGGGTTTGCACCCTGCCATAAAAGACGACATTTACCCGAACGGAAGAGGGATACTGAAAAGCGTGGATTGGGCAAGGTTAAACGAACTCATCGAGACAGATAAATCGCTTGAACAAAACCATAGTTTGTATTGGTTGTTGCAGAGCGAAAAGTGCCGTGCGGCAATCAATAACGGCTAACAAACTACCTGCAAAAATACAGGGGGTATTACGGGCTTAACGGTCATAGCGAGGTACGCATTTGGCTTGCCAAATACCGAGCGTAACCGCTCGCCTCGTTAGGGCAACTGCGTTTCCCTAATACCCTTTATTATGTACGCAAAACGGGAGGTAAAAACGGAATGGAAAACAGAACAAGACCGTATGCCTATACGTTCAGGGCATCGGAAAAAGAAAGGAAGATAATAGACGAAAAACTAAAAGCGAGCGGTTTAACGATGACGGATTTTATTTTAAAGTCCATTATGAATAAGCCGATTATGATTTTTGAAAATTCAGGTGAAATCCTGAACGAATTAAAAAGGCAGGGCAATAACTTAAACCAGATCGCAAGAGCGAACTACTGTGGTTTGGCAACGAAACGCGATATTTTGTCTTGCGTGGACGAATTAAAGAATACATATAAGGCTATTACGAAAGCCATAGGGGAACCGTAATGCCGCTATTCAAATGTTCGTCGAGCAAGAGTACGCCGAGGAAAGCAATATCATATATAACCGATCCGAACAAAGCGGAATTGATTTCAGTGCGCAATTTATTCGAGGACGAGGACTATGCTTCTCAATTTAACGAAACGGCAAAACGATTCGGGAAAGGGACGGGATATGACGAAAGAAAGTATTACCATATAAAACTGTCCTGCGCAAGGCAAGATAATGTAAGTCCGCAAAAGACACAGAAGTATGCGGAAGAAATGGCAGAATTGTTATTCCCCGACAATGAGTGCGTTATCGCCACTCATACCGATACCCAAACGGTACACAGTCATATAATCGTCAATTCCGTAGACACAATTACGGGAAAGAAATTACATATCAATTCGGACGAATACGGCAGAATGAAAGACGAGGCAAATCGAATCGGTAAAAAATACGGTTTTAGCGAATTGAATTGGCGTAAAGGTGCAAAACATAAGCGCACGTCCGAAGAAAAACATATTATGTTGAAAGGTGGGACAAGTTGGAAGGAAGAACTCAGAGAAGTTATTCAGGAAAGCATAACGGTATCGCATAGCGAAAAGGAGTTTATATCCTATCTGCAAACGAATTACGGAGTAGAAATTACGAGAAACGGCAAGGATTTTTCGTATCTGCATCCACAGAAGAAGAAAGCGATCAGAGGGGAACGTCTTGGCTCAAATTACACAAAAAGCGAGGTGTTAAGGAAAATTGGAGAACAGAATAACAGGCAGAAGTCCACAGCGGATAGTAGAGGACGAAGAGGAAATCATAACGGACAATCCCGAACTCATCAAACTCAATTCGGCGGTGGACGAATTAAAGGCAATAACGCAGGGTGGCTTATTTCAGAAGGCATTGGCGCTGTCGAACGAGAAATGCAACAACTTAATCAGACAGCAGACTATGCAAATCGAGGACTTGACGCGGCAAGTGAGGAACGTAAAAGAGAACAACAGCGAAAACGTGAGGAACTTGACGGAAAAAGTAGAGAGCGTGACGAGGCGGCTCGAAACGTTAATAAGCCAACAGGAGGCGATGAAAACGGAAACGGTTCAGGAAATGCAAATAGCTACGGGAAAGGTGATTAAAGCCGGTGTGGAAATATTTTCCGCTAAAATTGACGAGGAGACGAAAGAGGTAAAAAACAAGCTGAAAGATACGGAAAAAGAGATAGAACGGGCAAAGTCGGATATACGTTACGAACGTGGTTTTCGTAAGTTTTTCTTTTGGGCGACGCCGATATTGCTTGCAATTCAGACGGTAATCACGATTTTTTTACTTTTTAAGTAAAAATATTTGCGGCCCCCTTGACAACGCTTGACAAATATGGTATATATACGATATAGTATATATACGATACAAACAAATTACACGGGTTTGTTTCAAAGAGACAGTCAGGGGGTTCTGCAAAAATTACATTATAGGGAGAGTTAATGGAGCAGAAACAATTTGAATATACGAGAAAGATAGGGAAAACGACGTATTCCGTTATCGTAAGACAGACGGAAGGAGCGACGGAGAGAATCAGCAACAAGATTAAGAAGTTGTTATTGAACGATTTATCCAATGCAGGATAGGAGGTACACAATGAAAGCGAGAACGGTAGGAGAGGTTATCACGGCGATCTATTGTAGGTTAAGTGTTGACGATGAGCTGAACGGCGAGAGCAACAGTATCACGCACCAAAAGGAAATGCTCGGAGAGTATGCCCAAAAGAAAGGCTATGGCAACGTAAAGTTCTATGTGGACGATGGTTATTCCGGCACGAATTTCAATCGTCCTGCGTTTAAGGAACTCATACAGGATATTGACGCGGGGATTGTCGGAACGGTCATTGTTAAAGATATGTCGAGACTTGGCAGAGACTATCTGAAAGTGGGCTATTACAGCGAGGTTTATTTCGGAGAGGCGGGCGTTCACTTCATTGCCGTCAACGATAACGTGGACAATACCATCGAGACCGACAGCGACTTCACGCCGTTCCGTAACATTATGAACGAGTGGTATGCAAAGGACACGAGTAAAAAGGTCAGAGCGGTCATTCGGGCGAAAGGGATGTCGGGGAAGACGACTTGTAATTGTCCACCGTATGGATACACAAAAGATAAAGAGGGGAAATGGCACGTTGAGAACGAAGCCGCCGAAATCATACGGCAGATATATGCTATGTGTATTAAGGGCTTCGGTCCGATGCAGATCAGCAAGAAGTTAAACGAAATGGGAGCGATTTCTCCCGTCGTGTGGAAGAGTAAAGTGGGATGGAATTACAAACTTGAAAAGGTAGATCATCCCGAACTATGGACGGTAACGGCGGTAAGACGTATTTTATCCAATCCCATTTATTTGGGGCATACGATAAACTTCCGCACCAAGAAGAAGTCATATAAAAGTCACTCGGTTGTGTTTCTGCCGAAAGAAGATTGGGTGATATTCGAGAACACGCACGAGGCGATCATCGACCAAGATACCTTTGATACCGTTCAGAAGTTGAGAGAGGGCGTGAAGCGGAGACTTTCCATCGACGGAGAAATGAGTATCTTTTCGGGATTGCTTTACTGCGCCGACTGCGGAGCGAAAATGTATCTGAACAGGCACAGGGGAAATGAAAAAGACGCTTTTAATTGTGCGTCGTACCGGAAAGAGAAAGAGCGTATCTGCACGTCCCATTACATAGCGTTACACACAATTGAAAACATAGTCCTTTACGACTTGCAACGTGTTTTGGGTATGGCGCGGGACAACGAAGAAGAGTTCGTCGCTCTGTTACAGGAAAAGAACAAGAGAATAACGACAAAAGAGTTAGCCGACAAAAAGAAGACGTGCGAAGAAGCCGACAGACGTATCGAGGTACTTGACAGGATAATCGAAAGTCTTTATGAAGATAAGGTCAGCGGAACGCTATCCGAAGAACGCTTTATCAAGATGTCAAAGAAATACGAACAAGAGCAAGCGGAATTAACGGAAAACGTTAAAGCGTTAAGAGCGGAATTGAGTGCGGCGCAGAAAGAGACGGCGGACATAAATAAGTTTCTGCGACTTGTAAAGAAATACACGGAAATTACGGAGTTAAAGCCCGAAATCGTAAGGACGTTTATTGATAAGATTTACATCCATAAAGGGGAAAAGGCGCAAGGAGGACACAGGCAGACGGTAGAAATCTTTTATAACTGCATCGGAGCGATACCCGACCTAAAAAGCGAATAAATGCAAATCCGTTCGAGAAATCGAGCGGATTTACTTTTGTAATCTTGACTTTGAAAGAGAAAAATGTTATAATATGTTATAATTAGCTTCTTGGGGTATCTTTAAATACTGTAGAAAAGAGGAAGGAAATAATAAATGGCTAAAATGAGAATATCACCGGAATTGAAAAAACTGATCGAAAAATACCGCTGCGTAAAAGATACGGAAGGAATGTCTCCTGCTAAGGTATATAAGCTGGTGGGAGAAAATGAAAACCTATATTTAAAAATGACGGACAGCCGGTATAAAGGGACCACCTATGATGTGGAACGGGAAAAGGACATGATGCTATGGCTGGAAGGAAAGCTGCCTGTTCCAAAGGTCCTGCACTTTGAACGGCATGATGGCTGGAGCAATCTGCTCATGAGTGAGGCCGATGGCGTCCTTTGCTCGGAAGAGTATGAAGATGAACAAAGCCCTGAAAAGATTATCGAGCTGTATGCGGAGTGCATCAGGCTCTTTCACTCCATCGACATATCGGATTGTCCCTATACGAATAGCTTAGACAGCCGCTTAGCCGAATTGGATTACTTACTGAATAACGATCTGGCCGATGTGGATTGCGAAAACTGGGAAGAAGACACTCCATTTAAAGATCCGCGCGAGCTGTATGATTTTTTAAAGACGGAAAAGCCCGAAGAGGAACTTGTCTTTTCCCACGGCGACCTGGGAGACAGCAACATCTTTGTGAAAGATGGCAAAGTAAGTGGCTTTATTGATCTTGGGAGAAGCGGCAGGGCGGACAAGTGGTATGACATTGCCTTCTGCGTCCGGTCGATCAGGGAGGATATCGGGGAAGAACAGTATGTCGAGCTATTTTTTGACTTACTGGGGATCAAGCCTGATTGGGAGAAAATAAAATATTATATTTTACTGGATGAATTGTTTTAGTACCTAGATTTAGATGTCTAAAAAGCTTTAACTACAAGCTTTTTAGACATCTAATCTTTTCTGAAGTACATCCGCAACTGTCCATACTCTGATGTTTTATATCTTTTCTAAAAGTTCGCTATTGAGAGTTCCATACTATCAACAGGTTTTTATGGGCTGAAATGTAGTGAAATCTCGTTTGAATATGCCGCTTCCGTTGTTTCTGCTCCTATTTTTGAATCGACAAAGGATAGATTATCGCACGGAGCAACTCAACAAGGTATAGGCGATGATGATTTAGCGAATATGCCGCTTTTAGTTCCCAATGATACCACGCTATCCAAGTTTCACGAAGCCACAAAAGGCTTATATTCCCAAATATCCAATAATATTTTGGAAAACAAGCGGTTAATTGCCATCAGGAACTTCCTTTTGCCGCTTCTTATGAACGGTCAGGCAACCATTGCAGAGTGATTCGCTAAATTATCATTTATGCTATAATCAAAGGGATTTCCGCAGAAAACAACGAAATATGGGAGGCGGTTATGGTTACGAGAAAAGAAGAAACACCGCAAAGACGTGCCAATCGAAAATATGAAGAGAAGAACAAAGAACAGCGCAAGGCGAAGTGCGGCAATTTTCAGACGATGATACCGCGCGAACTTTTTGATGAAGTCAATGCTTTCTTGAAAGAGAAAGGCATAACAAAGGTCGATCTTATTCGGGCAGGATATGAGTATCTGCGAAATAGTTCAGACAAGCAGTAAATCGAGGCTGTTATGGAACAAGAAAAGTTTGAAAAACTGAATAATCTTTATAAATCATTAAAACGGTTGGATTTGGATATTCTCGCAAAGTTCAATCGTGCCGAAATAACGGACGAAGATTATTTCTTTTATGGGATACATAATGATATTGTTTCAAACGCATTGAATATTCTTGTGAATTACCTGACAGGCAACATTGAATCTGCGGGCGTAGATAATAGTTGCAGAATGATTTTAGAGGCTCTGACTATCCTTGCAATGGATGAAAGCGGAGACATAGAAACAGTCCAGAAGTCTATTTATAGGTATAGTTATGCCTATGTGGATATAGAAAACTTTAAGTTGGTAACAACGAAAGAACAATTTCAAGAGGACAACTTTAAGGCTATAAAGAACGATAGAAACAAATGTGCAAGGTATATCAAAAAGCATTTTGGGTGCGATTATGAGGATATACAAAAACAAGAGAGCGGAGTTGATGATCCTTGTTTCTATCTCAAAAAGAACATTAGAGATAAAGTCGTATTTGCAAAACTGATTAAAAAGTATTTCCCGCCGGATAGTTCCATAGGCAATCTCTATGAGTTCTTTTCAATAATCGTTCATCCGCGCTGTGAAAGGTATCCCGATGCAGAAAAGGCGACGATGGAAACTCATCAATTCTTTGTGGACAATATTCTTGATGTTGTATCGAATTATCTGACCGACAATAAAATGTTGCCAGCGGCGGAGAACGAAAGCGATTTCAATAGTGATTTCTTCTATAATCCGTTGTTGGCGAACAACGTTCATAATCTCAAAGAGACGGAACGATCTTTCCATTTGGCGATGAAAACGCTTTGTCCATTGCCGGATGGATATGATTGGTTTACTTGGTTCTTTTTAGAGAAGTCAAAGTATTTAGTATTGGATATGATGATTTCTTTGTCGTTAGGCTATACGGAACACGTCGTTGCAACGTTTAAGCCGTTTATTGAGTTATTCAGTGTCTTTTATAAGATAAATACGGTTGAAGATTTGACGGAATTCGGCTATCTGAAAGAAAGTTATTGGATTTCATCAAGAATACAGATTAACGAGCATTTGAAGAACTGCGGTTTGTCTGCGAGCAATCGTGATTATAGGGTAGAATTGCAGGCACTTTACGACAATTACTATGCCGAACGGTATAAGGTAGAATCGTTCAGTAAGTTCTACGATAAATACCTACATAACAGCCTGTATTTTTTAGATAACTCTAAAAAGAGTTTCAATAAGTTCGTTCGAGAGGCTATTGAGGGCATAACGACGGAAGAAGCGCAGGGCAAAGATTTTATGACCTTATATAAAATCTCAAAAGATATGTCTCACGCAAGCGGATATAGTTTTAACGCAACTGTCGATTTGGTTCGTGTTGTCTGTCATAAAGTTCTTTATACAACTTTATACATAATACGAGAGTTTCTGATTAGAGGAATTGAAACAGTTAAAGAAAGTGATAAAATCGGCACTCTGCGACTAATCATAGAATCGCTCAATATTCATCTTCAAATACAGTTAGATGCAATAGATGAGATTTTCAAAAAGCACAATGGCGGTGATAATTAACCGTCAATAATAGTTTAATAAGATATTGCTGAACGGCGTAACCAAGACGGTTGCGTCGTTTTTCTTTTTGACTATCCCTATGGGACAAATAGGAACGTAAAAATCTTTATCGGCTCGGACGACAGCGAAACGAGAAAAGAGTTTTCGGAGCTTTGCGGAAACAAGAAAATCAAGCAGTTTTCGGTCAATACCAATGCGGAAAACCCCGCAAGCAGTAACACGGGCGCAACGACGCAGCCGCTGATTACGGTAGGTATGCTTGAACGGTTAAACGGCGACGAAAAGGGCGACGCGATTGTGTCGGTCAGAGGATACGAGCCGATATGGACGGTATTCACGCCGTCGTATGAACTGAAAAAGGTTTATTTCCCCGAAGGGAAAGCGGCAATCGGAAAACGCGAAGCGGTGCTGTTCGAGAAAGAGAAATACGTTTTCGATATATCGGGCGAGAGCGGACAATCCATGGAAGATAAGATCAATGAGGCTATCGAAGAACGGGAAGCCGAGAAAGCGGAAATGCTTGAAAAAGACAAAGAGCGCCGCGTTGCCGAGCTGACGAAAAAGTGGGACGACGTGGAAGCGGAACTGCAACGCGTGGTAGATAACGTCTGTCATTATCTTGACGGAACGGACGAAAAGGCTCTGCGCCAAGCGTCTTACGAAAACAAAGCGCGATTGCTTCTGATGATTACCGAAAACTATCAAAGGAGCATTGCGGACGAAATCAGAGTGGCGGCAGACAAGATACAACTTGAACTTCTGCCGAAAATGAAAGAATATCAGGAACAAGCCAAAAGATAGCTTGAAAGGAGGAACATTGAAACACAAACATACACTTTTGCTGTCGGCGTTGATGCTGACGGCATTGACGAGCGTATTTGTCGGAACGGGCGCGACGGCGTATGCCGCCGAGGTCTGTACGCACGAATACGACGAACATATCATTGAGGCAACCTGCACGGAAATGGGTTACACGGAGTACGTTTGCAGTCTTTGCGGCGAAAGTTACAAAGACAACTACACCGAAGCCAAGGGGCATACCTATACCGAAACGGAAACGCAAGCGACATGTACCGAAAAGGGATATATCACTTACGTTTGCGACGATTGCGGATATACCTATACGAGCGTGAACGCGGACGAAACGGGACACGATTTTGAAAGTATCGTAGTCCAAAGCGATTGCACGCACAAGGGCTATACCGCGCATTTCTGTAAGAATTGCGGTTATGAGTACGTCGATAACTATACGGAAGCGACGGGACATACTTTTGCGGAAACGGTCTATGAAGCGACCTGTACGGGCGAGGGATATACGCAGTACGTCTGCGAAGTGTGCGGTTATACCTATAACGCCGACGTAACGGAAAAACTTCCCCATACCTACGAAGCGGTAACGGTAGAGCCGACCTGCACCGAGGGCGGATATACGACCTATACCTGTGCGGAGTGCGGCGACAGTTACGTTGCGGACGTCACGGAAGCGAAAGGACATTCCTACGTGGAAACGGTAGTAAAACCGACCTGCGTGGCTTACGGATATACCGAACATCTCTGCTCCGATTGCGGCGACAGATATGTGACGGACTACAAGTATCCCACGGGACACAATTATGTGAAAGAAGTGGTCGAACCTACGGAAACGGAAGTCGGGTACACGAAATATACCTGCCAAAACTGCGAATACAGTTATCTTTCGGATTACGTTACGAGCGGCGACGGCGGATATAAGGACATAGAACCCGAACAACCCGCCGAGCCTGAAACGCCCGATAATCCCGTTGAACCCGGTGAGCCTGCGGAACCCGATAATCCCGACGAACCCGTAACGCCCGACGAGCCTGAAAACCCTGACGAACCGGACGTACCCGACGAGCCTGAAACGCCCGAACAGCCGACCGAGCCTGACGAACACACGCATACATATATCCTTTACTCAGTATTGAGTGAAGAAAACAAGAATATGAGCGTGGAATATAAGTGCGAATGCGGCGACGAGCGCACGGAGTACGTCAAGGTAGAATTTGCGGGCGAGGACGGAAGCGGAATCGTACTCGTGCCGGACGAAAACGGCGTGATAGACTTCTCGGACTTGGAGGGAAAATATATGCTCATTGCAACGGACGACACGGGCGAGGAACTGATGATTTACGAGATAAATCTTGCGCCGAACACGCCCGACGAGCCTGCGGAGCCTGAACAGCCCGACGAACCCGTAACGCCCGACGAGCCGACAAACCCCGATGAACCCGAAACACCCGACGAACCTGAAACGCCCGATCATACGGGAGATAAGGAACAGGAAAACGGAGAGCGGGAAGAAAAGAAAACCTCGGCAGCAGCCGTATTACTGCCCATTCTGTTTGTTCTCGGAATCGGCGGTGTGGTAACGTTTATCATCATCAAAAAGAAAAAATCTAATAACAAATCTGAAAACAAAAAGGAGAATCAATAATCAATGAATACTTTACTTGCAGCAACTACCCTCGACGACAGTTTGCAGGGTATCGTCACCAAATTGCAGTCGCTCATGGACAGCTTTTGGATTTACATCGTTATGGCGCTTGCCGCCGTGGTCGTCATTTGGGGCGCATACGTCGGCATCAAGATCGCTATTGCTCACAAGAACGAGGAAAAAATCAATGCCCGCGATATGGTCAAGAACCTTATTATCGGTATCATTATCATCTTCGTAATCGCTATGGGCGCACCCCTTCTCATCAACGGCTTGTCCGCTTGGGTGGGTTAAAAAATAGAAGGAGGATAAAAGGAATATGAATACTTTACTTGCAGCAACTCTCAACGACAATCTTGCGGAAATCGTAGGAAAACTGCAATCTCTTATGGATTCGTTCTGGATCTACATCGTTATGGCTCTTGCGGCGGTGGTCGTCGTATGGGGCGCGTTTGTCGGTATCAAAATCGCAATCGCACATAAGAACGAGGAAAAAATCAATGCCCGAGATATGGTCAAGAACCTTATCATCGGTATCATTATCATCTTCGTCGTAGCGATGGGCGCACCGCTTCTCATCAACGGTCTTTCCGCTTGGGTGGGCGCATAATCGGCACGTAGCCGTAACAAAAACGGGGGCGGCAGATTTTTTTGCCGCCCTGATTTTTATAAAAAAGCGAGGGTAAAGAATGAATTTAGAAAACAACAAAAATAAAACAACGCCCCTCGTCCTTGTAATACTGCTCGTATTATTTGCTTTCATATTCGGTGGAGGGACTGTTGTTGCAAATGCGGAAGCAGTCGCGGAAACTACATCGGTACAGGAAGTTATCGACAACAGCATATTTGTAACGTTCAGAAAAGGGGATAACGAAAGCCGAGGGAAATACATGGTGGCTTGCTATTTTGTGCCTATGGAATACTACGATTCGAGTTATACATACGGAGCCGTGATTTTTCCCAAAGACTACGGTATCAAGCACGGATTAGTAAGCGATTATCTGCGCGTTGCAGAAGAAAACGGCGTCGTGGTAATCAATATAGTAGCGATAAAAGGCATTACCGAACCTAACGGATACGGTTTTAATTTCGGAATTACGAATATTTACGAGTCGAACTTATCACGCACGTTTACCTTTATATTTTATGCAAAGGACGCAGACGGAAATATAGCGTATGCAGTTCCGCAGTTTGCGGATTACAGCAGTTTACAAGCAGGAGAGATGACAACGGAAGAATTGATTCAAAAAGCAGAACAAGCCAATGACGTGCAAAGCAGTTTTCGTTCAATCGTTCTGAAACTCCAAGAACTTATAGATTCGGTTTGGATATACGTCGTAATAGCGTTTTCTTCCGTTGTCGCAGTATGGGGCGCATATATAGGAATCAGAGTAACCGTTGCAAAGAAGAACGAAGAAAAGATCAATGCAAGAGGTATGGTAAAGCAACTTGCGGTAGGCATAATCGTTATGTTTGTTTTGGCAATGGGAACTCCGCTTGTGATAAACGGACTCTCGCATTGGGTAACTTGGTAGGAGGAGCAAAATGCTTATATTTTTTCAAGAATTATGCTTGCTTCTTTTTCTGTGGCTGTTAAAACTCGTTGACGGACTGATGGAAATTTTCTCTGCGATTGCAGGCGTTACTGACGTAACCTATCGCGGCGAGAGAGTGAATATCATCGAATTTCTCGCAGGCGACAATACGGTAAACACGATTTTTTGGTGCATATTCATTTTGGCGATCGGATTGACTTGCATCTTCACGATTGCCGCGCTTATCAAGAATATGATAACGAGCCAAAGAAACGTATCGACGATCGTCGGGAAATTCTTTCTCGCTCTGCTCGGCACAATGGCAATGCTCGCCGTTGTGTTCCTGATTATTCTGATTTCCAATTCGCTTTTGGTTCTCGTGTCAGAGATATTCCAGATCGGCAATACGACGAAATTATCGAGCGCGCTGTTCAACGCTTGCGCGGGAGAATGGATAAACGGCTATTCGGTGTCGGAGTTTGATATATCACGGCTCGGAGTGAGAGATATTTTCGGGGACTACACGACAGGTTTCGTATTCCCTGACGAATGGCGTTACAACGGCATGGTAAATCCCGACGCATTCTTGTATCTGCCGTCGCTGATCGCGGGTATCGCGCTTGCGATTTCTCTTATCGTGGCGATATTGAACCTTGCAAAGCGCGTGTACGAAATTATCTTTATGTACTTTGTAATGCCGCTTTCGATGTCAACGCTTTCGCTTGACGACGGCTCGAGGTTCAAGGTTTGGAGAGAAACGTTCATTACGAAAATCGTCCTTGCCTACGGCACGGTGTTCTCGGTCAATATCTTCGTTTTGCTTTTGCCGATGATAACCAAAATGCACATCGACGGAGTGAGCGGATTCGGGAACGCAATGTTCTTAATTTTTATGATCGTGGGCGGCGCAATGGTAATCCCGGCAGGGCAGGCGTTGTTTGCAAAACTGTTCGGACAAGCGGACGATATGCACGCGGGCGGAAATTTCCTGCGCTCGGCGTTCTACGGTTCGCGCATGGTCGGTGCGGCAACGTTCGGGTTGGCGCACAAGATTATTCACGGCGGCGTCGGAATCGGGAAAACGATAGCAGGTCACAAAAAAGGAAAAGGCGGGGGCGACAGTTCGGATAAATATTCCGAAGAAAAGTCATCGACCGGAACAAGCGAAGAAACAACGGAAAATTCGGATAGCGGAGGTGAAAGCACAGAATGAGAATTATTCCGAAGAAAATCAAAGTAAAAAACACGGTATGGAAATGCTATTCGATGGCGGACGTAATCGTTGCGCTCGTCGTGCTTGCAATCATCTTCGTGGCAATCACGTCGGGAAGTTATGCGTTTGCGGTCATTATGGGGCTGATAGCCGTCGTAATGTTTATGCCTACGCAGGACGGCATCTTCTATTCGTGTATTTTGGAGAACATAAAATTCCTGTTTGCAAAAAAGGTCTATACCGAAAATGCAAGCAAGGCAAAAGAACGGGTTGACGCGATTATCGACCTGAAAGACATAAAAGAAAACGGACTGATCGAATACGGGGGCGGTTATTTCGGCAGAGTCGTTAAAGTGGGACAAAAGAACTTCGGCATCGAGGACGTCGAACAGCAGAATATCGACATAGGGTATCTTGCAAACGCCCTGAAAATGCTTGACGGAACGCAAATAGCGGACGTCGTAAAGATTGACCGTCCCGTAAATCTTGACTGTTTCGCGCAGGACTTGTTCGCGCGGCTCGGCAGTATTAAGGAGAGCGTGGACGAGAACGGCGTGAAAGAAATAAAGGAGAATATTTTACAGGAGCGCATCGACCGTATCGACAAGATGAATAACATCCGCAAGCAGTATCTTTCGGATTACTACATAGTGGTGTACGGCAAGAACGAACTCGACCTTGAAAACACGACGATAAACGTGGCAAGCGAGATAAACAAATGCGGCTTAAATACCAAACTTCTCGGAAAACGGGAAACGGCGGTGTTCCTGAAATACAGCTTCTCCCGCAATTTTGACGAAAGGGAGATAAAGGAAGTCGCGGACAGCGACCTTCTCGCTTGGGTGAAACCGAAAAAAGTGGAGTTTAAGGCAAACTCGTACACGGTGGACGGAACGCAAGCGGCGGTGTTCGCCATAGCGGATTATCCGTTGCGCGTAAAAAACGCTTGGGGAGCAGACCTTTATAACATTCCGAATACGAAAGTCGTTCTGCACGTTAAGCCCGTGGACAAGTTTAAGGCAATCAAACGTATCGACAAGTGTATCGGGGAAATGGAAACCAAACAGATAATGTCCGAAAAGGCAAGCGAAGCGAACAGCGCGGAAACGCACAGGGAAACGATGCACGCGCTTCTCGACAGTCTGCAAACGGAAAACGAATCGCTTTTGGACGTTACGCTGACCATTACGGCGTACAACTATCTTGACGACGAGAATTACAAGAAATCGGTGCGCAGAAACGTTATGACGGGCAATTTCAAGCCGTCTAATCTTTACGGTTTACAGATAGAAGGGTTCAGGTCGTCGGCAATCTCTCCCGTTTCCACCTTAAAAACATACGAGCGCGGCATCAACAGCTCCAGCTTGGCGGCGGTATTTCCGTTCGTGAGAACGTTCGTTATGGACGAGGGCGGCATTATGCTCGGAGAGAACAAAGCGAACGGCTATCCGTTCATCTTCAATATGTGGAAACGCGGCAACCTGTATCAGAACTCAAACGGTATGATTATCGGTAAGTCCGGTTCGGGCAAATCGTTCTTCTTAAAGTCGCTCATCGCAAACGAATGGGCGAACGATACGAGGGTAATCATTCTCGATCCCGAAGCCGAGTACCTGACCTTGACAAAAAATCTGTCGGGCAATCTGATAGACGTCGGCAACGCGAAAGAAGGCAGAATCAATCCTTTCCATATCTATAAGATACTGACGGAGGACGGAACGCCCGCCGAGCCTGCGGTTACGTTCAATACGCACCTGAAAATGCTTGAAAGTTTCTTCAAAATCGTTCTTGTGGGCGCGAGCGCGGACGTTATCGAACTCATCAATAATCTCGTCGTGGAAGCGTATGAGAGAAAAGGCATCACCGAAACGACCGACTGCACGAACTTCAAAGCAGAGGACTTTCCTTTGTTTTCCGACTTGCTTGCAGTATTGCAGGAGAAGAACAAGGAGGAAATGGACAATCTGACCTTGCGCGATATGCGCACGGCGGAACTGTACTTGCAGAAATTTGTAAACGGCAGATATTCGGACATTTGGAACGCGCCGTCCACGCTCGAAGTCAATGCAAACCTTATCGACTTCAATTTTCAGTCGCTTTTTGCAAATAAGAACAATACGGTGGCGAACGCGCAGATGTTGCTTGTTTTCCGTTTTATCGAACAGGAAGTCATCAATGCGAGAGAAGCGAACAAGAGCGGAAGAAACTTGCGGACGCTCATTATCGCCGACGAAGCACATCTTTTCATCGACGCGAAATTTCCGATTGCTTTGGACTTTTTCTTTTCGATGAGTAAGCGTATCAGAAAATATAACGGCGGATTTATTCCCGCCACGCAAAACATTGCGGACTGGAACGCAAACGAGGAACTCAGGAGCAAGACGAGCGCCATTCTCAAAAACTCGCAGTACACGTTTATTTTCAAATTAAGCGCGCCCGACATGAAAGACGTTTTGGACGTTTACAAGGCGGGCGACAGCTTCAACGGCGACGAGCAGAGAATGATTATATCGGCGGTTACGGGACAGGTGTTCTTTGTCGGTTCTACGGAACTTCGCACCTGCGTGAAAATCACGACGGGAGAATATATCAAGAGCCTGTTTGAGGAGAAAACGGGCGAAAATTATCAAAAAGGGGAGGTTAAATAAGTGGTAAAAACCAAACTGAAAGGCATAGCAAGGTGGCTGTGTCTTGCCGTATTCGCACTCTGTATCAGTCTGTGTTTGGCAATGGCGACGACAAACACGGCGTATGCGGCGACAACGCCGAAATATACCTTGGCGTATGACTATACGCACTATTACAACTATAACACGTCTAAATCGGCTGACGGTTCGGGAACGGGCGTTTTATCTGCAAGCGTAAAGGGCGACAACGGAAGTATGACGACCGTACAGTTTTATATTTACGGAAGCTCCACTTCGGGTACTGCGAATCTTACCAAAGGCGGAGCGATAGCAAGCAACTCGCTCACAATTACGCTTGACGCGTCGATACAAGGTTATTCGATGAGCGTAACCAACAGTTCGGGAACGACCGTAGGTTCTCAGTCAGGAAAGAATTATACGCTGTCGAATTTGTCGGACGGTACATATAATTTCACCTGTTCTTTGAGGGGTGCGGGATGGAATCCGAACGCACGAGCATACGCTTGGTACAGTATGGACGTTTCGTCCTCATTTGTCGTAGATACTACGGCTCCGACAATCAACGGCGCATCGACTTCTTCGACCGGGAAATACACAAACGCTTCCACATATATTTCCGTTTCCGATTCGGGAAGCGGTGCGGAAGCACTTTATATGAAAGCGCCGGGCAACAGTTACTATTCAAACGTCGGTACTTCCACAACGGTTTCATCGACCGCAACAAACGGGTTGTATTATTTCTACGCCAAGGATAAGGCGGGAAATACTTCAAGTACATATTACTTGTATCTCGACACGACAACACCCACGGGAACGATAAAGAACAGCAGCGGCACGGCAATATCGGGTTACACAAACGGCGCATTTTCCTATACGGCAACGGATACGGGGAGCGGCGTGAGCTACCTGCAATATAAAAAACCGGGTAGTTCTTCGTGGTTGTCCTATACTTCGGGTACAACGATTGCTTCAACCGCAACGAACGGACAGTATCAGTTCAGGGCGGTAGATAAGGCAGGAAATGTGTCGGATACGAAAACGATCTACCTTGATTCCGCCGCGCCTACGGGAACGATAAAAAACAGTAGCGGTACGGCAATATCGGGTTACACGGGCGGTGCGTTTTCCTATACGGCAACGGATACGGGGAGCGGAGTGAGTTACCTGCAATATAAAACGCCGGGCAGTTCTTCGTGGACGACTTATTCTTCGGGTACAACCATTTCCGCAAGCGCGACGAACGGTTTGTATCAGTTCAGAGCTGTGGACAATGCGGGAAACACTTCTGCGGTGAGTTCAATTTATCTCGATACGGCGATTCCGACGGGAAAAATTACCGACAGTAACGGAACGACGGTTACGACTACGACCAATAAAGCGTTCAAATATACGGCAAGCGACGGGTTGAGCGGAATCGCTTATATGCAGTACAAGAAGCCGAACAGTACGGTATGGGAAACTTATGCAGCAGGTACGCTGATTCAGACCACGGATACAAACGGCATTTACCGTTTTCGTGCGTTTGATAATGCGGGAAACGAATCCGAAACGGTTATGATTTGTCTTGATACCGTAAAACCGACGGGAACGCTTTACGGCGGAACTTCGACGGTCGCAAGCGGCGGAAAAACCAATGCGAACTACGTTAAGTTTGTGCCGAGCGATTCGATGTCGGGAATCAAAAGCATTTACGTTCAAACCCCTTCATCGTCGGGCTACGAATCCTACACGAGCGGAAGCCAGCTCGCAGAAGAAGGCACGTACAGTTTCTATTGTACGGACGCTGCGGGAAACTTCTCGATGATTTACACGGTTATTCTCGACAAGTCTGCGCCGATTCTCGGGTGCTTGCAGACGGAGTTTTATTCGACTTACGGACTCGGCTTTACCGTATCGGCAAGCGATGACAGCGGAAGCGTAAAGCTGTATTACAAAACGCCGTCAAGCAGCAGTTACGTACTTGCCGGAACGTCGTCCTATTCGACGACGCTTGAAAGCGAAAACGGAAAGTATTATTTCTACGCCGTTGACGATTTGGGAAACAGAAGCCAAACCTATTGGATTGACCTTCAAATCTTGTATCCTGATCCGACGGTAGAACAATCGGGAACGGACAATTCCGTCTATATCACTTGGACGAACGGCAACACGGCAACGCTGAACGGAGATGATTATACCAAAGGAACTTGGATCAAGACGGAAGGCAGTTATACCGTAACGGTAACGAACGAATACGGACTGTCCACGACAAAGACGTTTTCTATTACGCACAATTACGTCGTAACGAAAATCGTTGAGCCGACCTGCACGACAAAGGGCTATTCGGTTTTTAAGTGTACGAGTTGCGGCGATGAGTACGAGGGGAACGTAAAACTTGCGTTCGGACATAACTACGACGTCGAAACGATAGAGGCAACCTGTACGACTTACGGTTGTATCAAGCATACCTGTCTGAATTGCGGCGATACTTACGAAACGGACGTTCGGACGGCGCTCGGTCATAAATATACCGAAACTACAAAGGAGGCGACCTGTACGGAGGACGGCGGACAGCTTCATACCTGTACCGTTTGCGGATACGAATATCTGACCGATACGGTAAAAGCGACAGATCACGATTATACCACAAGAGTCGTGAGAGAACCGCATTGCGAAACGGCGGGAGAACGAATTTTCCACTGCGAGAAGTGCGGCGACGAATACTATACGGAGATCCCGGCTACGGGGCATAACTTTGAACTTGCGGAATCGTCCGTTGTGGACGGAGAGAATATCCGTACTTACGTCTGCACGAATTGCGGAGCGATTACCACGCAGAATATGGGTGAACAGTACGAAAAGGTATCTTCTTATGTGGAGTATCTGTTTGAACAGTATCAGCCTTATATGTGGTGGGTGCTTTTGGCGACCGCGGGCGTTTGGAGCGTCGTGATGGGCGTATTCTTCGGCATTGCGGCAAAGAACGAGGACAAAGAAAAAGCGAGAAAGATGATTAAAAACTACGTCATCGGACTTGTTGTAATCGCGGTTATTCTTGTTGCCTGCCCTTATCTTGTCAGAGGTATTGCGGCTTTGATTGCGGGGTAAAACGGTAAAAAGAGTCCTGAAAAGGTGTTTTTGGCAATATTGTTTCGCGATTTTCTAAAATTTATGGAATTGTCATTATATTACTCTTGACTTTTTAGGTAAATTGTAGTATCATATAAACGAAGATTGAGCATAATATGTCTGTAAAAGGAGGTTAAGTCTATGTTTACCGAAAGAGTTAAAAGCAGTTTTGCTACGAACGAACCTATATATACGGAAGAAATCATCGGGCTTTTCCCCGATTATTCAAGACCGCAGATTTTCAGGTTTATACGTGAAGCCGAAGAGAAAAAGGAAATAGTTAATTTCGCAAAAGGAATATATTATATCCCGCGTAATACGTTTATCGGTTTGTCCACGATAACGGCGGACACGGTAATAGCCCGTAGATATTTGAAATGGAACGGCGAAGTGTTCGGTGTGTACGGAGGATTAAAGCTACAGAATATGTTTTCCGTAACGACGCAAGTTCCCAATATTTATGAAATCGTGTCGAACAACGAATCTGCAAAACGAAGAGAAGTAAAGATGGACGGAAGGACGTTTATTTTGCGTAAATCGCGTTTCGAGATCAACAAAGACAATGCAAATGCGTATATGATTATGGAGTTGTTTAACAATTTGAACGGCGAGAAAATTGACGAATTTGCAAGGAGACGCCTGATCAATTTTATGCGTGAAAAAGGTATTACGAAAGAGCAGTTGATGGACGTAGCAATGAAGTTTCCGGCAAAAGCTTTAAAAAATCTGATAGGGAGCAATATACTAAATGAACTTGCATGAGAATAAAGAGGATTTTACCGAAGCGGTACAGGCAGTAAGCAGAGGGTTAAATATTTCTCCTGCACTTGTCGAAAAAGATTATTACGTTACGTTGGTATTAAAACGACTTAACGAAGAACTTTCTGGACTTATTTTTAAGGGTGGTACTTCGCTTTCCAAATGTCATAAGGCAATCAACAGGTTTTCGGAAGATATAGACTTAACGCTTGACAGCGAACACCTTACGGAAGGGCAAAGAAAGATAGTTAAACCGACGATTGTAAAAATCTGCGAAGAACTCGGACTGACAATTAACAACCTTGAAAACACGCGAAGCAGAAGGGATTATAACTGCTATCAGATAAGTTATCCGCTTTTGTTTGAGAACGATGAGATTGATCCTGTCATCAAGGCGGAAACGGTATTTATACAGGAATGTTATCCGGAAGAAGTGAAACAGGCGGATTCTCTTATCGGAGAATGGTTGAAAGCGAACGGTTTTACAAAACAAGCGGAAGAATACGGGCTTCTTTCTTTCGATATTCACGTCCAAACAATGGAAAGGACGCTTGTAGACAAAGTGTTTGCGTTGTGCGATTATATGCTTTTGGACGATATGCAAAAGCATTCCCGTCATATTTACGACATATATCAATTGCTTGGAAGAGTGGAATTAAACGAAGAGTTCCGCGCGCTTATACATAGAGTCAGGGAGGATCGGAAATATCACTCGCTATGTGTATCGGCGCAGAATAACGCAGACATTCCTGCTTTGCTTGAACAAGTGATAGAAACAGAGTGTTATAAAAAGGACTATGAAGAACATACGCGGACGATGTTGTATACACCTTGCAATTATGAAGAAGCAATTACGGGGCTTAAAAAAATAATCGACAGCGGAATGTTCGGAAAAGACGAGGAATACGAAAAAAATACGGTACATATATCCGTTTCGTCGGCGTCGAAGATTGCGAGTTATAAGGAGTACAGAATATTTGCAATGCCGGAGCACGATAAGTACGGAGATTATGCATATAAGATTCCGAATAAGTTTATTAGCATTAACCGAAGCGAAAAGGCGATTGTATTTCATTTACCGAAAGACTATGTGGTCAGACTGAAAAATGGCAGGACAAATCAAACCGCTGAATTGACGGTAACGGAGTTTGTCGCCGAGGTGGCGGGCAAAGACGAAAGCGCATACGGTATGAAAATAATTCGTCCGAGTCAAACTGCGAACGGTGGCAATACTCCTAAAAAAAAGAAAACAGATTTCAATTCAAAGTAATAAAATATATACAGGTATAAGGAACGTTCTTCGGAGCGTTCCTTTTCTATGCCGAAAATGCGCTAAAACTATGCAAATATCAATAGTTTTAGTGCAAAATCGGTTTTACGGACAGATTCTGAAAATATTTTATGAAAAGTGGTCAAAACAGCTTGACAAATACAGATTCGGATGCTATCGTATTGATACGACGAAAGATAATCGGAGGTGGAACTATGAACAAAGCAAAAGTAATGCGAAAAGCGGAAGCGGGCGAGGGATTGACCGTAGCGGAAATCAAGGTTTATCAAAAGGCTGTTAAACCCGAAAAGCACGTTTACGGCAAGTACGGAACGCTTGCTAAACAGTATTTGGAGGACAAAGGAATCGATTGGACGATTGCGAATCTTCCTGAATACCTGCACGGCGTAGATAAAGCCGCCGATGAACTGTACGAAACGATGTACGAAAAATTTTCGAAAGAAGAGCGGTTCAAAAAGTCGGCGGACTTTATGGAAAACCTGAAAAGGGAAACCGAAATGCAACGGCTTATCGAAGAAGAAATCTTAAATGAAATCGTTTATGTAAAATAACGGAGGTATCAAAATGAAAGTGTTAAAAGTAATTGGAACTATCGGCAGATTTGCGTTGGCAGGCGTACTTATTGCAGGGCATTTCGTAATGAACATCATAGGTGCGTTGATTTGTGCCATTACTTCACAAGGCTAATACGGAGGTATTTATGGAAAAGAAAGAAACAACGCCGCGCAGAGCGGCAAGAAGAAGTTACGAGGAACGTAACAAGGACAAGCGTAAACAAGCGAGCGGTAATTTCGGAACGATGATTCCGCGCGATTTGTTCGATGAAATCAATGCGTTTTTGGCGAAACACCATATCACGAAAGTGCAGTTGATTTTCAGAGGATACGAATCTTTGAAAGCCGAGTACGAAAAGAACGATAATAAGTAGTCTGGTCTGATACAATTTAATAATTTGAATGCCGTTTGGCATTCCACGAATACAAAAATCGGGGTACGATAAAGTATAAAGTGGCAATGCCAACCATATTCAACTGTTTTATCGTACCCTGTCAATAAGGAGAGGTTAATGGATAAAACAGAAGTGAATATGAATGTATTAAACAAGGTGATTGCTTTCAAATTATTGAGAATTTTACGTGACAATGGCTTTATCGAAGATGGTAAGTATGCGAATATTGAGCGTAAAAGTATTCAATACGGAGAGAGTATTATATCGCAAAATAAATTAGTTGGGAGGTAAATGCAAATGGTTGAAAACAGTATGGTTATGCCTACGGGTGTGAATACTAACAGAAACCGACAGCGGCGTGTCGTTTTTTACGGGCGAGTGTCAAGTGAACATGAAGCGCAGTTGTCGGCTTTGGAAAATCAAATTCAGTGGTATGACGATATTGCAACAAGGCATCAAAATTGGATGGTGTTGAGAAAGTATGTGGATGAAGGTATCACGGGAACGCAAGCAAAGAAAAGACCTGCGTTTCTGCAAATGATTCAAGATGCAAAGCAAAAGAAGTTTGACCTTATTGTAACAAGAGAGGTGTGCCGTTTCGCTCGAAATACAGTAGATACTCTTGTGGTCACGAGAGATTTGAAGAATTACGGTGTGGAAGTTTACTTCGTCGAAGATAACATTTGGACGATGGACGGTGACGGCGAACTTCGACTCACGATTATGGCTACGCTTGCACAGGAAGAGAGCAGAAAAACGTCCGAGCGCGTTCGTGCGGGGCAGAAAATTAGTCGCGACAAGGGCGTTCTATACGGAAACGGCAATATTCTCGGCTACGATCGAGACAAGAATACAGGAACATATGTTATAAATGCGGAACAAGCCGAAACCGTAAAAATGATATATGATTTGTATTGCGCTGGAATGGGTATGTCGCAAATTCGTGATGAAATGATTCGGCGGCATCGTAAGGATAGTTCAGGTTTAGTGCGATGGGAGAATTCAAAAATTTCTCGTATCTTGCATAATTCTACCTATAAAGGTTACCCCGCATATCTGAAATCCCGAAGAAACAATTTTCTTGACCAAAAGATAATAAGGAATCGCGATGAAGATTCTTATATGTATGTGAAAGGTGATTTTGAGCCGATTATCAGTGAAGAGCAATGGGAACGATGTAAGCAAATAAGAGAACAAAGAAAACGTAAAGTTCATTATTTTTCGCTTGACGGTGATGTAATACATACTGCGGGGATTCATGCGAGTGGCGACGTTTGGGTAAAAAAACTGAAATGTCGTTGTGGATATCGTATGCGCCGAAATAAGTGGAGAAAAAACAAAAACGGAGATATAATCTACGGATACAAATGCTATAACCAATTAAATAATGGTTCAAAAAGCGTAAGGGATGAAGCCGGAATCGATCCGGGAAGAGCTTGCGATTTGCGAGAAATATGTGATTGGAAATTGGAGTTGATGGCAAGACATATTTTTTCAGGACTATGGGGAAACAGAAAAGATATTTTATATGAGGTTTCTTCTCTTTATCAAGTCGGGGTCCACGAGGGACGCAGACAGACTGATGCTCTAAAAGATAGGTTAAATCAAGACATTGCTAAATTGGACGAGAAAATGAAACGTTTGACTCGAATGCGATTGGAAGATGAAATTTCCAAAGAAGAATTTTTGGAATATAAATCTGAAATAGAAAAAGAAAGAGAAAAAGTTGTACAACAGAGACTCGCATTTGAAGCAGGCGTAGAAACGAGAACGGACAGCGATAGCGTAGAGGGGAAAATACAGAATTTCCTTTTGCAAAAAATGGATTTTACGGAGCATTATGTGGATAGAGATATAATCTCGCAATTTGTTGATACCGTTATTCCGCGAAGCGAAACTTGTTATGAGTGGTATATGGATTTCGATTTGATTGAGAAACCGAACGAAAAGAAAAAAATGGTTTGGTCATTTAAGATAGACTATAACGAGGCGAAAACATATCGTAAAGAGAGAGAAGGAATGTTAAGACCCAATCAGTGGGAAGACCTCATTGTCAGAGTATACATTTGAGGGATTTGAAAAATTCATAAGGGGAGAAAAATAACTACTCAAGACAAGTTATTTACTTGCGTAGTATAAATACGAAAACAAGCTGCGACGTCGTCGTAGAATACAGATATTGCACATAGTCAAGCGATATAATACAGCACTCAAACGGGCGATAAATCGCTCGCTCGAAAGTTGGTACAGCACAGGCCAACATTCGCAATCCCAGAACGGATAAATAATCTGAAAACGGATAAAGCAGGCTCGCGCCATCAACGGCGCGGGTCTGTTTTCTTACAGAGAAACGGCTGTGAACAAATAAAAGTCCGCGCCCCTTAATTTATCCAAACCGCTTGACAAAACGGGCGGAAAGGGGTATGATAAAATACGGTGCAAGTCGCATACAATAAAAGAGAAAAATTTTTGAAAAAAAGTATAAGGAGATTTTATTTATGGTATCCAATGCGGAACTTAAGAAAAATGCGCGCGAACAACTCGGCGGCAGCATTTTTCAAAACAATTGGCTGATGATGCTGCTCGCCTGCCTCATCGTTACGGTGTTGACGAGCGCGGCGTCCGTCGTCTTTTTCGTGGGCAGCCTGATCGTGGTAGGGCCTTTGGGCTACGGCCTCGCGCGGGTAATGACCGACCGCGTCCGCGGCAAGGAGAGGATCGAGCTGGGCGACACGTTTAAGGGCTTTACCGAAAATTTCGGCGGCTCGCTGATCCTCGGGCTTTTGCAGTCGATCTTTATCGCGCTGTGGTCGTTGCTTCTGGTCGTTCCCGGTATCGTCAAGGCATATTCCTATTCGATGAGCTATTACATTCAGCAGGAGGACAAATCCAAGGATTGGAAGGCCTGCCTCGACGAAAGCCGTCAAATGATGGACGGATATAAGGGTCGGCTTTTCTGTCTCGACTTAAGCTTTATCGGCTGGTACATCGTGGGCGCGCTGTGCTTCGGCGTAGGTACGCTTTTCGTGGCGCCCTATCACCAGATGGCGCGCGCAAATTTCTTTATGGCGCTTTCCGCCGAACGGGAAACCGTCGTCAACGCATAAAATTTTTTGAAAAAAAGGGCCGACGCAATTTTGCGTCGGCCCTTTCTCGTAGTATCGTATTGCGGGGAAGCGCTGATTTGCAAAGGAGTTTGTTAAACACGGACCGACTGTCGTGCACGTATCCCCGCAATACTTATTTACAGTATATAAAAATTTTTATCGTCTGTCAAGCAATTTTATGCTTTAATATAAAATATTTAGAGTTAATACATATAAAGATTTATTTAACATAATATATAATTATGTCATGAGATCAAAAGAGCATACCGTGGAAACGGAAACAATTTTGAATAAACTCCGCGAATTGATGAACGCAAGAAATTGGAGCGTAAGTCAATTGGCCGAGAATGCCGATTTGAGCGCGGGAACAATTTATCCATGGTTCAATAAGGGCGTTCATCCGACGCCCGAATCGCTCGACAAAATCTGTAAGGTTTTCGGGCTTACGATAAACGAATTTTATGCCGTGGATTACGACGAGCTGATAAAGGCGAAGGTCGATAAATTGATTGAAGAGTGTAAAAATCTAAACGAAAAACAGATAGATTTTTTGATTTTGACGGCGAGGATGCTGAAGGGACAGGACTGAAAAAGGTTCTGTCCTTTTTATTTTCGGTCGTAAAGCGTTGCTAAAATTTCCCGAAACCGCTATAATAGAGAGGAATAAAAAAATTTTTGGAGGCACAGGCCATGATCAACGAAAAAATGTATAAGCTCGGCAGCAAACGCTCGGTGATCCGCGAAATTTTCGAGTACGCGAAAAAGCGCGGCGGGGAGATCGGCGCGGAGAACGTATTCGATTTTTCCATCGGGAACCCGTCCGTCCCCGCGCCCGCCTGCGTCGAAGAGGCGATTTTGCGCATCGTAAGGGAAACGCCCTCCGTACGGCTGCACGGCTACACCTCCGCGCAGGGCGACAAGGATTGCCGCGACAGGATCGCCGCCAACCTCAACGCCCGTTTTGGTGCGGGGCTTTCGGGCGACGATCTCTATATGACCTGCGGCGCCGCGGCCTGTCTGACGATCGCCGTTCATGCGCTGGCCTGCGCGGGGGACGAATTTCTCGCCTTTGCGCCCTATTTTGCCGAATACAAGGTATTTGTCGAGGGCGCGGGCGCAAAATTTACCGCGCTTCCGTCCGAGGACAAAACCTTTCTTCCCGATCTCGCCGCGCTCGAACGGGCGCTGACCCCCCGCGTGAAAGCGGTGATCGTCAATTCCCCCAACAATCCTTCGGGCGTGGTCTATGGGGAAGAAACCGTCAAGAGGCTGGCGGCGCTGCTGAAGAAAAAGTCGGAGGAGTACGGCCGCCCGATCTACCTCATTTCCGACGAACCCTATCGGGAGCTGGTCTATGACGAAAATACGAGGGTTCCCTATCTCATCAACTATTATCCCGACACGCTGGTGTGTTATTCCTATTCAAAATCCCTCTCCCTCCCCGGCGAGCGGATCGGCTATATCGCGGTCAGTCCCCGCGCGGCGGAAAATAAGGCCCTGTATGCGGCCGTATGCGGCGCGGGGCGCGTCCTCGGGTTCGTATGCGCCCCCGCCCTGTTTCAGCGCGTAGCGGCCGAATGCGACGGTAAAACGGCGGATCTTGGCGTTTATAAGAGAAACCGGGATCTTCTCTATAACGGTCTGACGGAAAAGGGCTATACCTGCGTGTATCCCGACGGGGCGTTTTATCTGTTTGTGAAATCGCCCGAAGCGGACGCCGGCGCCTTCTGCGCCCGCGCGCGCAAATACGAGCTGTTGCTGGTGCCCGGGGACGATTTCGGCTGTCCGGGCTACGTGCGGGTGGCGTACTGCGTGGCGACGGAACAAATCGAACGGGCGCTGCCGCTGTTCGAAAGGCTGGCGGAGGAATACGGCTTAAAAAGAGTTGGAATATAATTACAAAAAATTTATAACCCCTTGACAAAAACAGAAAAAGGGCATATAATGAAGCTATCTGAATTTATAAGGAGAGAAGTATGAAAAAATTCAAACTGACGCTGTTTTCGTTGCTGGCGTTTATCTTGGGGCTGTTCTGCCTGGCCTCCTGCGGGGAGAGGGAAAATTCTTCTGCGGAAAGCAAATCTTATGCGGGTACATACAAGTTTCAGGCGCTGCGGATGGAGGTCGGGGGGGCTGGTGACGGAGGTGAAGGTCGGACAAAATTACGGCGGAATGGTTCTCACCGAGGCATACGCGATGATCGAGCTCAAGGCGGACGGCGTCGCCACCATAAAAATGGCGGGCGTTACGGGGACGGGAACCTGGACGGAAGCGGACGAGGAAAATAAAATCGTCGTTACGATCGAGGGAGATCCGATGACGATGACCTGCGACGGAACCACCATAGAAATGGATATGGAGGGGATCATACTCGTTTTGGGCGTCGATGGCGGAAACGGCAATTCCGCCGACGGCGGAAATTCGTCAAACAGCGGAAATTCGTCGCAGGAGAGCAGTATTTATGCAGGCGTCTATAAATTTTACGCGCTGCGGGTGGAAAACGGGGACGCGGTGACGGAAATAAAAGCGGGAGAGAGCTACGAAGGAATGGTTCTCACCGAGGATTACGCAGTGATGGAGCTTAAGGAAAACGGCAGCGCAAGCTTGACGATGATGGGCGTTACGATGACGGGGCTCTGGGAGGAAGCGGCCGAGCAGGGTCAAATCGTCCTCACGATCGCGGGCGAGCCGCAGACGATGACCTGCGACGGCACGACCCTGAGTATGGGAGAGCAGGGGGCGATTTTTATTTTGAAAAAGTAAACTTCCCGAAAAAACGAAAAAAATTTTGAAAAACCTCTCAAAAAGGATTGACAAGCCCCTTGAAGTGTGATAAACTTTGTTTACGCACCTAAGAGGGGTGTAATTTTTTTGTATGGAGTTTTCGATATGGCAACAAAAACGGCAAGAGCCAAAATTACATTCGAATGCACGGAATGCAAGCATAGAAATTATGACAGCATGAAAAACAAGAAGAACGATCCCGACAGATTGGTCTTGAAAAAGTACTGTCCTTTCTGCAAGAAGCACACGGAGCACAAAGAATCCAAATAATCGATAAGCGGGCGCAGTCCGCCGAAAATCAAGCGGAAGTTCCTGCGCGGAGGCACAGAGGTAAACAATGGCAAACGCAACAAAAACAAAGAATAAAAAGCCCAATATTTTCCGTCGCATGGGTGCCAAAATCAAGGAGGTCTTTTCCGAACTCAAGCGGGTTACCTGGCCTTCTTTCCCCACGGCGCTCAAGACCACGGGCGTGGTCCTTGTCATCGTCTTTATATTTTTGGTCGTCGTTACGGGAGTTGATTTCGGTCTCGCCGCCCTGTTGGAGCTCATCTCGTAAGGAGGGACTATGTCGGAATTAGACCAGCCCAAATGGTATATCCTGCACACCTACTCCGGTTATGAAGCGATGGTGAAGGACAGCTTGGAAAAGCTGATTGAAAACAACAATCTCGGCGATTATATCGTCGATCTGAAAATTCCCATGGAGCAGGTTATCGAGGAAAAGAACGGTAAGCGCAAAGTGGTGGAGAGAAAGCTTCTGCCCTGCTATGTGTTCATCAAGATGATCTACACCAACCAGATCTGGTATTACGTGACGAGCACGCGCGGCGTCACGGGTTTCTGCGGCCCTCAGGGGCGGCCTATCCCCATGAAGGAAGAGGAAATCCGCAAGATGCGCCTCGAGGAGTTTGTCTCCGACGTCGATTTCAAGGTGGGAGACACCGTTTCCATCGAGGAGGGGCCGCTGAAGGGCTTCCTCGGCACCGTCAAGGAACTCAACAACGCGGCGCAGAAGGCGAAGATTTCCACCAGCATGTTCGGCCGCAATACCGACGTGGAAGTGGAATATCTCCAGATCAAGCGCGTGGATGCGGCTCTGCCCGAACCCGCCGAGGAATCGGAAACCTAAATTTTTTCCGCGGCGGCTACTATTTTATTAACTATCGTCTGAATCGGGAACGAAACCGTTCCGTTTTGGAAATAAGTGGGAGAGGTATCAAATTTTTCGAGGGTACCTTGCCAACACCACAACAGGAGGATTTTATTTATGGCTAAAAAGATTACTGCGGTCGTAAAATTGCAGCTTCCCGCAGGAAAAGCAACTCCGGCGCCCCCCGTAGGCTCCACGCTCGGTCCCTTCGGTATCAATCTGCCCGGATTCACTAAGGAATTCAACGCCAAGACGGCGGACAAAGCGGGACTTATCATCCCCGTCGTCGTGACGATTTATCAGGATCGTTCCTTTACGTTCATTCTGAAAACTCCCCCCGCGCCCGTTTTGATCAAGAAGGCGCTCGGGCTCGAGACGGCAAGCGCGAAACCCAATTCCGTCAAGGTGGGCAAGCTTACCAAGGCTCAGGTAGAGGAAATCGCAAAGACGAAAATGCCCGACCTCAACTGCACCTCTCTCGAAAGCGCGATGAGCATGATTGCGGGAACCGCTCGCAGCATGGGCGTCACGGTGGAAGAGTAATTTCAAGGAGAACGCGGCAGGGTGAAATCCCGTCATCGACCGCGAGGAGGATTTAGAAAATGAAACACGGAAAAAAATATGCAGACAGCGTAAAAGCTTTTGATTTGACGAAGCCCTACGAAACGGCGGAAGCGGTGGATATCGTTTTGGAAACGGCGAAGGCCAAGTTTGACGAAACGGTGGAAATGCACGTCCGTCTGGGCGTCGATCCCCGTCAGGCGGATCAGCAGGTCCGCGGCGTTTTGGTGCTTCCCAACGGAACGGGTAAGACAAAGCGCGTTTTGGTGATCGCCAAGGGCGCGAAAGCGGACGCGGCAGCCGCCGCGGGCGCGGATTACGTCGGCGCGGAGGAAATGATCGCCAAGATCCAAAACGACAACTGGTTTGATTTCGACGTCATGATCACCACCCCCGATATGATGGGTATGGTCGGCCGTATCGGTAGAGTCCTCGGCCCCAAGGGCCTGATGCCCAACCCCAAGTCGGGCACCGTTACGATGGACGTCGAGAAGGCGATCAGGGAAGTGAAGGCAGGTAAGGTCGAATACAGACTCGACAAGACGGCGATCATTCACTGCCCGATCGGCAAAAAGAGCTTCGGCAAAGAGAAGCTGGTGGAAAACTTCACCGCGCTCATGGACGCCATTTTGAAAGCGAAGCCCGCCACCGCCAAGGGACAGTACGTCAAGAGCGTCGCCATCGCTTCCACGATGGGCCCCGGCGTCAAAGTTTCGATCAAGGGTTAAGTTTTTTCGCAAAACGTAAATATTTTCGCGGGAAGCGGCCGAAAATCGTTGACGGCTTCCCGCGGAAATGATATAATGGTCACGTAAAAAAATCAAAGGCCGCAGACGGCGAGCACCGCAAGGTTTGATGGGAAACCGCTCGCTCAGGCAGAGAGACGTATAGAGAAATCGCAAGGTGCGATCCCTTTATGTCCCTGTGCCGCGCGGCACAGGGCATTTTTTAATGTCAGGCGGCGGACCCGCTTAAAGGAGGTATTCATGTCAGCGAATTTAGAAGCTAAAAAACAGGTTGTCGAAGAAATCAAAGGCAAGATCGAGGGAAGCAAGTCGGTTGTGTTTGCGGATTATAACAAACTCACCGTTCTCGAGGTCACGGCGCTTCGCAACAAATTCAAGAGCGCCAACTGCGAATACAAGGTATATAAAAACACCCTTGTGAGAAAAGCGTTCAACGAGCTGGGCGTAACCGATTTCGACAAGGATCTCAACGGAACCACGGCCACCGTGTTCTGCCCCGACGAAACCAGCGGCGCGGCGATCTTTGCGAAGGCGGTGAAGGAAACGCCCGCCCTTGCGGACAAGATCGTGCCCAAGTGCGCGTATCTCGAGCAGAAGTA
>ERZ1036470.217-NODE-217-length-32326-cov-4.885408_pt1 | contig 32326 bp, 18 predicted proteins | sample MGYA00514232_ERZ1036470 | MGnify/ENA primary metagenome ERZ1036470 (study PRJEB33795, sample SAMN09464898) | human gut metagenome | isolation source: Bloodstream | host: Homo sapiens | place: USA: Stanford, California | collected 2016-02 ... | reverse complement strand
CGGAATACGCCTCCTTCATGTCCGTTAAGTCCTCGCCGCAAAACATTCCGATATACCCCATATGGGAATGTCCCCCGATCGCCCATAATTTACCCGTTTTGTCGCGGCAGAAGGGCACCGTTCCGTCCTGATAGATATCCGCTTTATTCGCAAACGGCGTTTCGTATCCATTGCCTATCAAAAGTTTTTTATCTTTTATCAAATTTTTCATATACTTCCCGACCGCCCCCTTTCGGCGGGGCTTCAGATATTATTCGCGGTGGGCAGAACCCCGTAGTAATTATACCCGATCCCGTCTCCCGACATTCCCAGCGGCTGTAAAATCTCTTCTTCGAGCTCGGGGATACGTTCCTCTTTTCCCGCGAGGTAATTTTCGAGCCGCCTTTTACAGTGGGCGACCCTCTGTTTGACGCCGCCCAGACGGATATCCTGCACCTCGAAGCCGAACGGCTTTTTTTCAGTCGTCCAAAATTCCTCAAAGGCGTCGTAAAAAATATCCAGCCTGTTCAAAAGCTCGGCATAATCGGCTTCGGCAAGCCTTTTCAGCGCCGACCTGTCGTTTGCCTTGTACGCCTTCCTCGTCTTTACGCCGAGGTCGAATTTTACCTCCAATACGTCGCAGAGGGCGCGCAGGCTTTTGAAAAGGTATCCCCATTCGCCGTTTTTCTCCCCTTGCTTCAAAAGCTCCGACGTTTTCCGATAGTACCCGGGCGCGGCTCCCTCGCGGACGCGCGCGTCGAAAATACCGCAGAAAGGATCGGTGAACAGCATGACCTTAGAGGGATCGTCGCAGTCCGGCTGAGCGGCGGACTCGGCATATACCGTATCGGGCGCTTCCAAAGCGCAGAACAAATCGTACTCCATGCCGATCTTTTCGCGGAAGATCTCCCGTATGCTTTGCATATCGAAGTTTCCTTTCGCAAATTCCGCCGCCGCGACCAGCGTGGGCAAGACGCCGAAGGGGGAACATTCGCCGCCGTTATCCCCCCACATCGTAAAATATACCTCGCCGACGCCTTTATTGCGGCAGGCCCTGACGGCGGCCTCCGTAATCCTCAGGCTGTAACGGTTGTTGGGACAAAAACCCGTCCAGGTCCAGGCGCCGCCCGCAAAGCTGACGTTTTTCGTCAATCTGCGGTGCTTTTCTATACATTCCTCATAATGGGCAGCTTCCGTATGATAATAGTCCCAATAGCAAAGCTTCAAATTTTCGGGGACGAGCTTTGCCACCCTTTCGGCGTCGTCTTTAGTATGCTCATATACCCCGCCATAGGCGGAGTGCATATACATATCTCCCCATATCTCGCACTTAAAACCGTATCTCTCCGCAATCTCCAATACTCTGTCGAGATGCTTTTTGATGATGAGCGCCCTGTCCTCCAAACCGTTTTTTTCGAGATACTTTCCCCTGCCCAGCATAAAGGCTTCGTCCATGCCGATGTGCACGCTTCTCGACGAAAAGCATTGGGAAAGCGAGAAAAACATATGCTCTATCAGCTTGTAGGTCCGTTCCTCCCCGACAAAGAGAATATCGTCGATATCTTTAATTTGTCCGTATTCGGCATATCGGAAAATCGCGCCCAAATGGGCCAGCGTCTGAATGCACGGAATCAGCTCGACGCCGCGTTCCGCCGCATACGCGTCCATTTCCCGCAGCTCCGCTTTGGAATATCTGCCCCTCAGGTATCCGAAATACGGTTCCCCGTCCACCTCGTACGTATCTTCGGTGTATAAACGAATCGTGTTATAGCCGAGCGAGGACAGAATATCCGCCATTTTTTTGAACGCGGAAACGTTCATCACGGCGTTTCTCGAACAGTCGATCATCACGCCGAATTTATCGAAACAAATTTTTTCTTTCATCGCGTATTCCTTTCTTTGCTCAGCAGGCGCCGTTGATAAACGTCATGGGGATATAGTTTTTTTCGCCCTTGCCCTCGGCGGATATCTCGACGATCAGGGTATATTTCCCGCGTTTGAGATTGCGGGGAATAAATTTCCATGCGAAGGAATTTTCATTGGAGCTGCCGTGCCAATGCTCGAGCCCGACGCATCTTTCGCAGCCGTTTTCCACCTCCCAATCCTCGGGGACGTCCAGAAAACGAACGGTAAGATACTGCGGCGCAAAAATTTCGTTATATATTTTGAAGAGAAAGGATTTTTCTTTTCCCTCCGAAATTTTTACCAGCTCCTCGTCGTATTTGATGAGCACCGTATAGGGGCGGAAATGCTTTCGCACCGTATCGTGCCCGCAGGAATACACTTCCATAAAATCCTCCTGGCGGAAGGGCTCGAAGGCAGAGGGTTTATAGTGAAAGGACGCCGCCGGCTCGATTTCATAGCTTCCGTTTCCGCAAAGCCGGCATCTCCCCCGTAAAACGACGGGCGTCTGCTGCACGAGCCTTTCGCAAAGCGCGGAAATATCCGAGGGCGGATTCAGCTTCGCGTCGCGGCGGATGGTCCATGTGGCGATCTTATCCGAGCAAGCGTCCACCCATTTGGCGGGAAGCCCGCTTGCGCCCGAAATGATGCCGAGGATAGCGCCGAGCGTCCCCGCGGTACAATCGGTATCTTCGCCGAGATTCGTCGCTATGCAGACGGACCTTCCGAAATCGCCCTCCCCGTAAAGCCAGCCGATTACGATGGCGCCGATGCTCCACGGCGCGTCGAAGCCGTGCTGCGCTTTAGGAATATCCGTCTCCCATTCCTGCACGGGACATTTTTCGCAGGCGGGCACTTCCGCCGTTCCTTTCCATGCGCCAGCTATCTCCCCGAAGCTTGAAGGAACGAGCCGGAAAAGCTTTTTTCGGGCGGTTCTCCAATCCTCCCCCGCCTCGTAGCACTCCACCGCAAGCTCCACGGCCTTCCGCACCGCGCTCTCTTTCGGGATAAAGGAAAAGCCGATGTCCAGCAGCTTATGTACGTCGCTTTCAAAAAAAGCCGCCGCCTGCACCGCCGCTATGAATATCGCGGAATTTACCCCCTCGTCGCTGTGATCGACGCAGGAATCGTAATAGGCGTAAGTTGCGGCCAGCATGGGATTTCCCGCGCAGAGGCAGGCCCAGATCTCCGTCCTAATCCACGCGCCGTTGCTGTCGCGGTTGAAATTGCGCAGATATCCCGTATGCGGCGGCATAATACCTTTGTTGAAATTGTTTTTGCCCGTGCCGTATTCGGAGATGACGGCGGTCACATAATAATCCCAATATTCCGCCAATACATGGGAATCTATCCGCCTGCCCTCCTGCTCGACGGCGGCAAGCCAGACCAATTGCAGATCCACGTCGTCGTTGGGAATGGGAGAAGAAACGTCCTGCATAAACCCGTCTATGTCGTAAACGCCCCTGTAACACTCGAACGGCGCGCCGAGCGTCCCGCCGATATTCTTTCCAAGATAACAGCCTTTTACCTTGTCGTAATACTCTCTAAATTTCAAATTATTCATGTTTTTTAATCTCTTAAATCTCCACGACGGGAAATACTCTGTCAAGTAATTTTCTGACGATCAATACGCTGGGAATGGATACGCAGGCGATCAAAACGCTTATGGCGGCGGAATAATAGGGATCCACGGTCAGCTGTTGAATCGCAAGCAGCGAAATAGTCGTCGTCTGCGCCTGCCCGTTAAAGGCTATGATCATCGGCTGCATATATACGGTAAACGGCACCATGCAGGTCAAAACAAAGATCATGGACAGCGTCGGCCAGATGACGGGGATGGTGATTCTGAAAAACTCCAGGCCGAGGTTTGCCCCGTCGAGCTGCGCCGATTCCACCAGCTCTTCGGGAATCCTCGTCATAGCGCCCCAGATCAAAATGGAATTATATCCGAAGCCGAACCATACGGTATATAAATAAAGCATCTGATTGGCATACTTCGGATCGGACAGATAGGAGGGAGCCGTTTCACTCGTAAACCCGAAAATCACATTGAATATTTTATACAGCACACCGTTGCTGGGATCGAAAAGCTGACGATAATACTCCGCCAGCAAAGACATGGGTATGATGTTCGGGAGAAACAGCACGATGACGATCAGCTTCCCGAAGGGTACTTTTTTATAGAGGAAAAAAGCGACCGCTATGGAAATGGGAAGGGAAATGAACATGACCACCGCAAAATATCCGAAAGACACCCCGATCATGCGCCCGTAATCGAACCTTTGAAACAGGCTGAAAAACTTTTTGTAATTTGCAAATCCGACGGGTATCACTTTCTCCTGTTCTCTGCTAAGCCCCTCGAAGGACATGATCAAACCGCCGAAATTGGCATATACGCCATAGACGAGGAAGCAGAAAACGGGAATCGCCAGCATACAGAAAATAAACAGCTTCACCCGAAAAGGATTTTTGTATTTATTCCATTTGATCTTCGTAAAGGGATTGGATCCGTCCATGCCGTTCTCCTCAATTGATTCCGAGATATTTTGAGTCCCAGTTGTTCGTTTTGCTGTCCCAGAAGGAAAGCGCGGTTTCGTAATCCTTTCGGGACGCGCTCGCCGCCACCTTCAGGGCGTCCTCATAGGACTGACTGTTGATGATATCGAGGTACGCGTCGCCGCCGCTGAAATTCATAAGCCCCAGGTATCCGTTGATCGCCATGGGAGAGGAGGACGTTTCATATACGCACACGCCCTGCCGCTTGCTCACCGCCGACGCCTCATAGATCGCCTTTGAAAAGCCGTTGAGAACGCTCTCGTCGATCTCCACGTCGATGGGACGCGTTACCCCGTTGTTTTCCTTGACGAACGTAGTATAGCTTTCCTTTGTAAACATGCTCAAAAGGAAATCCCTTGCCACGTCCGCGTGAGGCGCCATGCTCGGAACACACAAAAGGTTTGCCGCCAGGGAATAATTTACGGCGGAGGAATCATTTCCGTTTACGTCCTTTTTGTCCGCATTGATATGGGGCAGGGGAATATATCCGAATTCAAAATCGGGATAATCCTTCAAAAGGCTCTTCATTTCCGTAGGGAACCAGGGGCCGCAGCTCACCATGGCCGCATTTCCCTTGATAAATTCTCTCTGCGCCGCCTGCGCGGTAAAGGATTTGGAGCCCGTCAAAGCGATATTTCCGCCGTCCGCCGTCTTGCCTTTCAGCAGTTTCGCCAAATACTGATACGCCTTCAGGCGGCCCTCCTCCGTCGTTTTGTACTGGTCGGGCGACTCGTACTTTTCAAAGGTATTCTGCATATAGTCGTACCCGTAATACTGTACGAGCCACTGATTGGGCGTCATCGTCACATAGGCGTTTTGCTGACCGCCGCCGTAAACCAGAGGCGCGATGTCTTTCTCCGCAATCTTGTCGCAAAGCGAGAAAAATTCGTCCATGGTCGAAGGGATGGTCCAGCCGTTTTGGTCAAACATCTTCTTGTTATACACAAATCCGTTTGCGCCCGAATCCTGCCAGGGAATTCCGTAAATTTTATCCTTATTTTCCCCGAGCAGCCTGTAGGCGTACTGTTCGTCGGCAACGACCTCGCGCACCGTCTTTTCCGAATCGGGTATCTTGCTGTCATACACGGAAGACAGCTCCGCCAGCTTTCCCGTAGTCGCCAGATTCAGATAGTCGTATCCCGCCACCAGAACAATATCGCTCGTGCAGGTGCCGCTCGTAAGCTCCGTCTTTACCGTATCGAACATCCTCGAATTCGCCCTGATTTTGAACCTGTATTCGGGATGCTTTTCCTCATAAATCCTGCACGCCTCGTCGATCCAGCCCTGACCGTAGCCCGCGGCATAGACGCTGACGAGAATTTCCGTTTCGTTTCCCGTATAATCCCTGGAAGAAGAGCTTTCCTCTCTATCTCCGAAATCGACGCACCCGGAGAAGGTCGCGGCAATAAACGTGCCCATAGCCAAAGCCAAAATTTTATTTGCAAATTTTTTCATTTTCCGATAGCGGCACCGCCGCCCTTTTACGGCGGACAATGCCCATCCTCCTTATATTTATTTTACGGGAACGACGAAATACCCTTCTCCCGAGCCGAGCGTCATAGACAAAACATGATCTTTAAGCTCGACGAGGGATCTCGTTCCCTTTTTCACTACCATCGCGTAATCATATTCCTTTCCAAACGTCAGCTTTACGTTTGCGTTTTTCGGCTCGAAGGGCACGGAGGCGTTAGTAACCATATACGCATACCCCGCGTCGTCCTTAAACTGCCCGACGATAATGTCCTCGTCGCATTCCACGGCTTCGATCTCCTCGAGCTTTTCCAGCTGGTCGGACACGAGCGTGAACATATCGTTGATGACCCGTCCGCCCTCGTACGTCCTGACCCCGTCCCAGCGATAATGCAGATAGACGTCCTGCATCGCCTCTATCTCGTCGAATACTTCCTGCACCTTATAATACAGAGGGGTAATCGTGCCGTCCCGATCGACGATCCCGCCGCGCACGTTGTTATACTGCTGTGCCTGAAGCTGCGTCCAATATTGGAAGCACATGATCCCGCGCACGCCGAAAGACAGGCTCGTATAGCATTGCCAGGCGAATTCCTCATACGTCGTAATGGGAAGATTGGAAAAGAACCCCATCGTCTGCAAATAGATATATACGGGCGTATTCTTCTTTTTGGCCTGCTTGGCAAACACGTTGAGATTGTAAAGGAAATCCTCTTTAATGTAGGCGCTTTCGTCCCAATCCTGCAAAATGGGGTAATGGTCGTAGCTCAGGCTTTCGGGGTTGACCGTCTTTACAAACTCGCCGACATAATCGGGGTAAGCATATCCCTTACCGTCCGACGCGCCGAAAAGCTGTTTGGGCGTCGCATAGACGGGAAGGAGATTGGAATAAAATTCATACTCGGGATAATACTTCAAAAACCAATCCTGGCAGGCGGCTATCGCCTCGTAATAATCCATGCTCGGCTCGTCGAAGGCGTTTACGCCCTGAAAAGATTTATACTTTTTATATTCGTCGATATGCGCCTTGATCTCCTCCGACCTCTTTTCCAGCTCCTCCCTCGTTTCGTCGTAGGTATAGCCCTTTTCTTTGGCAAACTTGATGATCGTTTCGAATCCCGCGCTTGTCTGGTCCCGAACGAGAACCTTCATCCCCACCTTATCCGCCATCTCCAGATCGCGGCAGATTTCTTTTACGCTCACCCCTTCGGTAGGGATCGCCAGATTAAAGCCGCAGTCCCGCATCTTGGTCCATTCTTCTACGTTGCAGTAGTTGGGGTTATTCGCGTATTCCATATACCCCGTATTTTCATGAGGGGGAACGCCCCAGTTTCCCACCCTAAACGTTTCGGACGTCGTATAGACGGGCATTTCCGGCTTTTCCTTCTTTGCGCTTTCTCCGTTCCCCGCACAGCCGCCCAATAGGGACACGGCCATCAGCGCCGACATGGACAACGAAACAAATTTTTTATTCATAAGTTCACCCTGCCGCGCGGCGGCGGCATAACCAAAACTGAAAAATGCGGCCGCGGTATTTGCATTTTTCACGCCGGTTTTATCCCTTCAGACCGCCGGCGACGGCGTTGTTTATAATGGTATCCCTCATACACACGAACAGTATCACTACGGGCAGAATTGCCACCACCATTGCCGCATACAGCTCCGTAAAATTGGAGTACGTCTGCGCTTCTTCGGAAAGCTCCTGAATGCCGAGCGCCAGAGTCTTTACGGAAGGCAGATACATATAAGGCGTATAATAATCGTTCCACGCGCCGATCGCAGACATGACCATCATCATCCCGATCACCCCTTTTGCCATGGGGATCATGATCTGTACAAATATCCTCAGTTCGCTCGCCCCGTCTATTTTCGCCGCCTCGGCGTACGTCTTGGAAACCGTCTTAAACAGGCTGTATGCGATGAGGAACATTATTCCGAAAGGCGTCGCATACTGTATGAGAATAAACCACGTGTCAATCATATTCAGATCGACGTACATTTTATAAATGACCGATCTCGAACCCAAGTCGGGGATCAGCATAGCTCCGATCCCGATCGAAACGAGCAGCCCCTTTCCCCGAAAATCAAACCTCGCCGCCGTGTAGGCGGTAACGGTCGTCGCCGCGCAGCTTATAAGAGTGGAAGCGACGGTGAATATAATGGAATTGATATACATTCTGAAAATAGACACTTCGCCCACGCTCAGCTGAAAAACGAAACGGTAATTCGCCAGATAAAGCACTTTCGGCAGCGTCCAGGGATTTTCGTAAAACTGTAACGGCCTTTTCAAAGAATTGATGACGACAAAATATATGGGGATCAGCATCGTCGCGGCGTATATCAGCAGCACGGCCGACACCGCGATAAATAATTTTTTTCTTTTCCTTTTTCGTTTTACTTCCATTTCCATCCTTTCCTCAAATCGTTGCGATAAACTCCGCTCCTTTATGAGAGCATTAGATTTTTTGATGATAAGCTCGCCTTCTTGTGCGACAAATTACAATTTTTTAGTTGATTTTATTGTAAAATAGTGCTATAATCTGATTATGACACAATCTATAAACATCCAAAACAATTATATTTACTCTTTTCAGGAGGCGTTGGACGCAAATTATTTTTTATCCGACGAGCAGAAAAAACAAGTTATGTTGTTTTGCTATTTCCATAAAAATGATTTTCCCATCCAGATGCACTCGCACGAATTTTACGAAATCAACATCATTGCCGAAGGCACGGGCAGGCACTATATCGAAAACAACAGCTATCCCATCACCAGCGGGGATTTTTTTATCATACCGCCGAATGTCCGGCACGGCTATTCGGAAAAAAACGCCCTCGACATTTTCCATATTATTCTTTCGGATAAATTTTTCCTGCGCTATCGGGACGAGCTTCGTTCCATGCACGGCTTTTCGCTTCTGTTCAACATCGAACCGCGGCTCCGCGCAAAAAGTAATTTGAAAATCTTTCCCAACATCTCCGCAAACGATTTTATGTTCTTTCTTTCCGAGATCGGCAAGCTCTATAAATTAAATCAGTCAACGGAAAATATGCACGAAACGGAAAAATGTATCAAAACGCTCAACCTGATCTGCGAGTTTTCGGGTATCGTTACCTCAAATAAGTACGGCGCAGCCGAACACTCCTCCATTGATATCCGACAAATCACAAAGGTTTTGTCCTATATCGACAATAATTATAATTGTAAAATCACCTTAAACGATCTCTGCCGGCTTTCCAATATGTCGCGCTCTACGCTTTTGAGCCAATTCCATACCCTGTGCAATTGCTCCCCGACGGAATATATACAGTCGGTGAGGATTGACAACGCCAAAAAGATGCTTGCGGATACCGATTTTTCCATCGCTACAATTGCACAGGAATGCGGATTTTACGACAGCTCTCATTTCACCAGGACGTTTTTTCAAAAAACACGTTTGCTTCCAAAAGATTATCGTACCCCCCCCCGCGTAAACAATGAACCTTGAAATCGTTTCCGTAGCCATCCTCTTTCCTTTGCTTGGAAAGAGGACGTTTTTTACGGAACCTTATTCTTGGGGTGCCGCGGGATAGATACCGATAAACTCGTCGAAGTAAAGATCGACGTCCGTTCCGTTTACCTGGCACCAGAAGTATCCGGCAGCCGAATAACAATCCGCGTTGGATTTTATCTGAGCCAATATATCGGCCGTCGAAATCTCTATTACGTTGTATCCCGCGGTAAGGTCATAAATCTTGTTCAAAAAGGCAAACTGACAGGCGTTTTTGCTGTAAATAACAAGCTTAAAAGATTCATAGGCGCTCCAATCGCTTTCTGTCAGAACGGCTCCGTCCTTTTTGATCATCAAAGGAAGCTTCGCCCAATCCGCCGATTCCGCCGTAACGCGGAAAGCGTGACCCTTCAGCGCATGAGTTGTCGTCAAGCCCTCGCTGTCCTTAAAAAACCAGGTGTCTATCGCGGTGGCGCTTTCAAAATCCTGCAACACGTCGTATTCTTTGTCCGTGGGATAATAATTTTTTAATTCGTCGGGCTGCTCCGGTTCGGGAACATAGCCTTCGGGATAGACGCCGATAATGCAATCGACATAGACCGTACCCGTCGTCAGCTGGAAATAAAATCCGCCCGTACTGTCATAAACATTCGCCGCCTTTGCGATTTCGGCTATTATTTCCTGCGACGTAATCGTAATGACGTTAGGTCCCAGCTGCAGATAATTGGTTTTGCCGTAAAAATCAAATCTCGCCCCTTCGCAGTCCGCATATACGTAAGCCTGAATATACGCATATTTTTCCCAGTCTTTCGTTTCCAGACGCTTTCCGTTTTTCAGAAGCTTCATTACGACGCAGCAATCCGCCGAGGTCGTGGAAAGTCGGACGGATTTTTCACCGTTCATGGCGTGGTCCGTTTCGAAACTGTTTTCTACAGTACTCCAATCGACGCCGCCGCCCTCGAAATCCTGTAAAATGTCATAGTCCCGAGCGGCGGGGAAATAGTCCGATTTTTCCGTATCGGGGATATCCGCCCTGGGAAGAACCTCCACTTCTACCGTTTTCGTACCGACGTTTCCGCTCTTATCCGTCGCCGTATAGACGATTTTATATTCTTCGTTTTCCCGGACGATATACGTCCCTGCGATAGCTTCCGCCGTGATGTCCGCACCCGATTTATTCGTCACGATACAGGATACGGGGATTTTTTCCATGCTGTTGTCATAGGCGGCCGCGGTAGGAACGAACATTTTTCTTCCCACCTGGAAAGAGAGCTTGTCGTGAGGCGCCTGGATTCCCAGATCGACGGTGGGCGCCTTTGTATCTTCCGTATAATTGTCGAAGATACCGATCAGATTATCCACCCAAACCGAACCGCTTTCGGATTTCACCTGAAACCAAAGATATTTCAAATCGTAATATTCCGCTCTTGCCGTGGAAGGAACTCGCCCGTTGGGATACTGGGAATCCAGCTCCTCTTTCGTGATCGTAACGATGTTTTTTCCCTCGGAAAGGGTGTATCTTTTATTCAGAAGATAAAAGCCCTCGTCGGAGGTATCCATATCCACATCGGAATACACCGTGATCTGGAGCTTATCGAAGCCGCCGAGATCGTAATATTCGGGATACACGGCGATCATCTGCCACCCGTTATTGCATGTGACTTTCAGCGCCTTGCCTTCGACGGCGTGCTCGGAAACGATTTCAGAGTAATCTTCGGACGCCCACACTTTTGAAAGGTCGTCAAAGTTTGCAAGCACCACCGATCTCACACATTCTATGACGACCGGCGTTTCCGTCCGATTTCCGAATTTATCCGTTGCCGCGTAAATGACGGTATATTCGCCGTATTCTTCCGCCAAGAAAGTATCCGCAGCCCCTCCTTCGCCTTTCGTGACGGAAACTTCGGCGTCGCCGAACATGACTTTATAGCCCCCGTCGGTCACTTCTTCGCTCTTGTCCGTCCACGTCGCGGCGGGAACGGAAACCGTCGCGCCTTTTTTGACCGTCATATTATTGGCGGATGCGGGAAGAGAAATTTCCGGCCCCTTCGTATCCGAAACCTGAACGTTTAGGGTTTTAACGATCTTTTCCTCGCCCTCTCCGGCGGAAAAGGTAACTACATAACCGTTCATATCGGTAGCGGAGAATCTCGTTCCACGCCCTTGAAGCTCCACTTCTTCCCCTTTGGAATCTTTTACGCTGACCGCTACGGCGATCTCCTTACCTCCTTTTTTCGCCGTGACCTCGGGGATATCGAACCTTTCCCCCAGCTCCGCCGTCGCCGTTTCAGGCAACTCCGACATTTCGATCGTCATCGAACTCTCCGACTGCTGTTGACTCGTGCTTATTTCTCCACCCGTGCACGACGCAAATACCAGCGCGGAAACCGCCAGCAATAAAGCTGTTAAAAATTTTCTCATGTCTTCCTCCTTATGGATTTTATGCTTTTATTATAATCTCATCTGTTGTACTTTTATAGGATTATCGTATCTAAAAATTGTAAAATCATTCTTTTATAAAAATTTTGCGTCCAAAATTCCGTCAAAAGTATTCTGTATTAAGTTATGCAACACCGACAAAATTAAAGCCGGAAATTCCAAATATTCTTTCGAAAACACACAAGCGAGCTCCTATTCCCTTAATTCTTCATCGAGTATCAACTCCGATCGATTTTGAAATTTTTATCTAAAATTAATTGCTTACAAAAAAAGCGCTGACTTAAGGTCATTTTACCAAAAATCAGCGCTTGAATTCGTTTTTGCAATAAAAAAGGTTTCAATTTAGACCTTATGTCCGAATTGAAACCTTTATACAATTGGCTATAGATGATAAAAAGATATTTTTGTGCTTTATTATGTAGTCTCGAACTCGCGATAGGCTTTTAAGTTTACGATCATTGCTTTTACTAACAAGAATCCTTAAAATTCATACTTTTATCTTAGGGGAATCTTATGAGCTATCTTGAGGGGCGAAAGATATATTGTAAATTAAATCAATAAAATTGATTTTCCAACCAATGCGAAAAATGATAACAATTACCTTCACTTACATACCAATTGGAATATAACATAGTTCTTACATCCATATCATCAAAAATATCGTAAACCCAATCACCCCAATTATTATCATTCTCTAAATTTTCTTCTTCAATTAAAAATTCCGCTTCTTCCACGATCAGGCACAATATAATTTCATCCAGTACGCTATGTGCAATAATCTCTCTTCCATTTCCCGCAATCACTCTTAAACTCTTCAATTCACAATACATTACATACAAAAATTCATAATCATAATTCATAAGAAATTGTTTGGGCAGCAAGCTTTCAATAAAAGACGTACTTATCTGCCCAATATGCGTTCCTTTCGGAAGTCTAGACAACTCCTCCATATCCTCTTTGATATGATCCAATAATATATCGCTACCTATTACGAAAGAAAGCGCCGCAATCTCGCCAAATTTTTTTTCCAAATATTTAGACCACGCTTCATGATTTTTATATTTCTCTAAATCAATAGCGTCTTCAGTATTATCTTCCGTAGGGAATTGAATCCAATTCAAAGCTTTACAAACGCCTTTATATTTATCGTGACGAATAGCTTCTCCCGCTTCATATCGGCACCACGTTTTTGTCCCTACGCCAGCTCGTTGAGCAGCTTCTTCAATCGTCAAATGCAATTCATTTCTTCTCTTTTTAATCATTTCAGCAAGTTTAGGATTGCTTCGTATCGCTTTTTGTGCCATATTAATTCTCCTTTTTTATTTTAATGACATGTCTCCATATTGTCATTGTATCACTATAAGATTTATTTGTCAAGAATTTTATTCATTATTTGTAAATTTTTTCATAAAAATTTTTACTCTTTATTGTTTTCACTTGTCAAAAACAATAAAAATTTGCTATAATCGTGCTTATTATATTTTCACAAGGAGGTAGTTTATGAAGAAAAACTACACAAAAGTACAAAAACAGTGCGGAAATGGCGATTCCATTCTTTTGATTTCAAAAGAAACAAATGTTTCCTGAATTACAATCTATCGTTGGCTTTCAGCAAGTTTAAAGAAAAGTTCGCAAAATGAAATAACAAAAAACCTACTTACAAAGATATTCAGAAATTGAAACATAGAATTAAACATCTTGAGCAAATGTTGGAGGTCATTGATAAAATTGACTGTTTCCTAATTCTCCGCTTAAAGATAGATTAAATGCCTTAGAAGAATTATATGGGTAATATAACACCTACGTTTTATATAATGTATTAAAAGTTGCGCGTGGCTTCTTTTGTAATTATCTCTTCCGTAATAAATGCGAAGCCGCATGGTATTTTCAACATAAGGACATGCTTAGACAGGAAATCCAAAGAGTTTATAACGAAACCGGACAAATTATGGTTTTGATAAAATTACTGCAATACTGAAAAAACAAGGAATAAAAACGTCAGAAGATACAGTTCGATTATTAATGCAAGAATTAAATTTAAAAAGTATATGACAGAAATCTAAAGAATTATATAAGAAAGAAAAGAAACTTTTTTCAAAGATAAATTGCAACAAATTTTTATGCAAGTAAACCCAATGAAATTTGGGTGAGCGATGTTACATATTTTAAAACGAGAACAAGTGTCTTTCATATTTGCGTTATTTTAGATTTATTTTCCAGAAAAATTGTTGCTTATAAAATCAGAACAAGAAATAATACCAGACTTATAAAATCAACATTTAAGCTAGCTTATAAATCAGCAAAGCCCAAAGACGGATTACTATTTCATACAGACCGTGGCGAAAATTATCAGTCAAATACTTTTATGACTTATTTAAAATCAGTAAATATTGAACAATCTTTTTCAAGAGCTCATATACCCTACGATAATTCGGTCGTAGAGTCTTTTTTTGCAAATTTAAAAGAGAAGAATTATATAGAAGAAAATATCGCTCTGGATGCAGAATTTAAGCGGTCCGTAAACAAGTATATTAACTTCTATAATACTGAACGTCCACATAAAAATAATGATTATAAAACTCTGCCACAAAAAGAATTAGACTAGATTAATAAAACAAAAAATTCTTAATAAAAGACAGCTCAAATTATTCATTTTTTCTTTTTTAAATTCGAATTTTTAATTTTAAAAAAATGTTTCATTGATTTTTATCAATAAAACACTCGAAAAACCTTATAAAATCTAACAAAAATACAAAAAACCCATTGTACACCAAACCTTATAGTTCGGATTCCAATGGGTCATTCATTTGTCTTTCTAATACGAAATAGCTACATTGCATTTTTTGTTTTCAATCGGAACGTTAATTGTGCTCGTCCTCTAAATCTTTGGACTTCTCTTTCTGTTCTTCGACGAATTGATTTGCGGCTTTTATATCCTCTTTGCCGACCTTTATGTTGCTCTTTTCTTCCTTCCCGATGACGACGTGCGGGTAAGAAATATCTATTCCTTCTGCAGTTATGATGGCGCGGTACTCCCTTAACAAGTCCCTCTGTACCTGAAAACGGTCTGCTTCCAGGCAGGTTGCTACTATTTTAACGGTGACGTTGGAATCCTTATATTCCGAAACGCCTTTGTAAAAAGGACCTGTGATGATGCCGGGTATCTTTTCCTTGAGCCCCGCGAATTTTTCGTCGAAAAGTTTTTCTACGTACTCTATCGGAACGTCGTAAGGGAAATCAACGTCCACGACAGCCAAAGACGGCTCTCTTGACAAATTAACGACGTTTTTGATATCGCTGTGGTTCATAATTTTGATATTGCCTGCGGCGTCGAGAAGCTTTGTGGTGCGGATACCGATTTCGATAACCTCTCCCCTGAAACCGTCGATAGAGATAATTTCTCCCGTATTGAATTCGTTTTCAAAAATGATAAACATCCCTGCGATGATATCTGCAATCAGCGACTGCGCGCCAAGACCTACGATAAGAGCCAGAATACCTACCGAAGCTATCAACGCCCCGGTATTCACGCCGCAAGCCTTGAGCACGTAAATGATCACGGCTATCGCCGCTCCGTATTTGACGAAACCGTCAAGGAGGCTGACTACCGTCTTTGTCCTGTCTGATTTTTTGAATCTGAGCCTGAACAACATTCGCAAGATCTTAGCGACCGACAGAATGAGGAAAATATTGATCAAACTGTTCAGCGCGATTTGCTGCATAGAAGGACTGATCTCGATCGTTTCGCTCCCCTCGGTTACGGTCTGGTTGACGATCCAGATATATTTGTCGAAAAATCCCACCGCAAAGTCGGATTGGGGCGCACTGAATCTGACGATAACCAGAACTACGTACGCTATAACGTAAGCGATTGCTAATGCGAACCAAACGATATGTATCGAATGTTTTTTGTCAATTTTGTTCATATCTAATTCTCCTTCTTTTTAACCGATCAGAATGATGACTCTATCTTGAACGGGCATCTTTCGTTGCCCGCGACAATTACTTCGTCCTTTATAACCTCGTCGTAGGTGCTGTATTGGAAGATTGCCTCGCCTTCGATAACCACCGAAAATGACGTCAATCCGTAAGCAGACAGATCAATCGTACATGTTGAACCACCATAGTCGTCATATACTTCTTCGGCAGGAACGGTAATTTCTATCTGCTCGCCGCCCTCGGAAGTAGCTGTTATATTAAGACCGTCAACGACTCTTCCCGAAACGTAAACAGATAGCTCTCCCGTAGAGGGATCGTAGCTTGCATTGCCGCAGGATTTGGGATAATATCCGCTTTCGTCAAGCCCCGCAACTATCGTACCCGAAGTCCATTGCAAATCGTACGCAGAATAACATGTACCGTTCTCGTTTATCAATACGCCGTATTTCAAAGCATAGGTTCCCGTAGGAATGTTCCTGAGTATCGCCACGTTCTCTTTCCCCGCGTACTCGAAGAATACCGAATTGTCGACGTCCACAAGATAAACTTTGTAATACATATCGTATTCCGTTTCCTGCACGTCCATATACAGATAGATGTCGGAAGTTCCGTCTTCGTTATAAGTCACCAGCGCGTCGCCGGGATTGGGCGCCAGACAGAACCAGTCCGGCAGTCCGGGAAATTCGAGCATGGATAAGGTCTTGGTTAATTCGCCCGACAGCATTTCTTCTTCGCCTGCAGTCAAGTAAAACATAAACATGTATTCCGCCTCGGCTTCCAAATCAGTCAAGATCACGGGGGTATCCGATAAAGTGAGATCGGTCACGGACGCGACTTCCATACCGTCTGAGTTTAATACCTTGACCGAATAGGTATCGCCCTCGTTCAAAAATCCGTCGAAATACAAGCAGACGGGAGCGTGAAGCGTGTCACCGTCATCGGAATTGTAGCTGGTGTTGAAAATTTCGAATCTTGCAAGTCTGACGGTAGAGGAAACGAATGCGGCAACGCTTACCGATTCGGAAATCTGTCTGAACTCTTCACCGTTGAAAACGGTAATATGTCCCATCGGGTCGCAATTATACATCACAGAATCTACGATAATTTCTACAGTAGGGTTATGGCTGATTCTGCTAAGAGTAAACACGCAAGAATTGTCGATAAGCTCCTTTGCGGGAAAGGTGAACTCGTCGCAAGTCAGATCATCGTGAGTAACTTTTACTCTGACGTCACCAACGATTTCATTGCCGAATGTAAGCGTAAGCGACTCGTCGTGAATGCTTGCCTGCCATGTAAAGGTCTCATGATCTACGATGATTTCCTCCGAAGAACAGTAGGAATAATAGTTATTGTCCTTTACGTAATAAGAAACGAATTTAGCCTTATATTTTTCTTCTTCTATATTTAAGACGCCTGAAAGGGCGCCGTCCGTCACCATTTCGTAGCCGTCAAGGGCGGTATCGGACGGGTCGTAAAGATTGATATACGTGACGAAATTCCCGTCGTGTGCGGGTGTGAGATACGCATATAAATTGCAGGTATTGTCGGAATTGTAAGTCACCTTATACGCATAATCGGCACCCAAGCTTTGGTCGTAAATATAATTGTCCTCTACGTTTATCGTCCGCTTTTCTACAACTTCTTCGCCGCTGTATATCGTAAGGTGAAATTCCCTGTCGCCCTTTTCTACATTTTCAAAGGTAGCTATGTTATCATCGAGAATAACCGACCTTCCGGTCAGGGCGTCGGAAAGTTCGCAGGTTAACCCGACTGAGAGCTCCCCTTCGAAATAAAAGGTAATATCGGACATGATCACGTCGGAATCTTCGTTGGTGTGATATTCGACCCAATAATTCAAAAAATTCAACGTGCCGACGTCTATCGGCTCTTCTGCAGGTTCTTCTATCTGATAAATCGGCGGATCGTCTACGATATTTTGCGTTAATCCCGTTATGGGAACGACTCCTACGGTCACCGCAGCGCACACCGCGGCAATACCTGCCAACACGCCGGTCGCCCCCACGCTCGCCGATGCGCTTGCCGCTAAAGAAGCGGATGCGGATGTGGACGCAGAAGCAGAAGCTGCAGTCGAAGCTGAAGCTGAAGCTGACTGCGCAAACTCTTCCGCGTCACCGAGAGACATCCCCGGATCGTCGATTTTAGCAGACGAATTTTCGGAAGCAGAGGTTTCAGGTGCGTCGAACGTTTCCGCTGCGCTGTTTTCCGTTTCGTTTACGCAGTACTTCTCTGCCGGAAAAAACTGAATTTCTTTAGACTTTATATATTCGTCGCATTTAAAAAATTCTTTATCCAAAGCGTTCCTCCCTGATTTTAACGGAATACAGTAAGGGATTTTTCAGAAGTAACGACAATCCAATACAAAAAAAGCGGACAAATATCACGAAAAAAAGGCACCGAATACCTATTTCGCCCTCCGTCCGAAAAGACATTATTTTCTATTAAATTATACAACATTATTTATTTTCCGTCAAACACTTTTAAGATTGAATGCAAAAAAGCCGAAAGTTTAGAAACAGTTGCTTTTTCCTCTCGTTACAGATTTCACGCATTACGGGTCCAGATCACTCTTTTAGGCATAAATCGCAGGTTCAAACCCTGTTTTTTGAAATAAGCGCCAAAACGTAGCTCGTCAAACGAAAGATCATTCAAAATTACAAAAAAGACAGCCCTACGGAGAAAGTATGTACACAGAGAAAGAAAAAGCGAATGCATTGACTCCATATGACAAAACCAAATCCATAGCAGAAGGGATCCGAAGATTGGGCTATCCGTCAAGACAAGCGACGTATACCCGGATAACAAACAGAAAAAAGAACCGTGTAGCAAACGGAAATCTTTCCAAGAGATCAATACGGCTGGCATCCGAGACATCCTTCGGCAGAGTTAAAATGATCTGACATAAAGGCTTGCTTTGAAGTCTGACGGAGATTCTTCGTCCAGGATTTTGTCCGCACCTCCCTATCCCTTGCTTTGCAACGAATTTTTTAATTATCTTTAATAAAATTATGTATTATATATAATATATAGGAATGTGTTGCTTATTTGTCTGATCGAAAGAACCATCTTTGTGGAGACGAAAATTTTTCTTTTTCGTTGATTTTATTCCTTTTTCGCTTGAAAACCTACTATTCATATGTTATAATAGTATTATAACAATATAAGAGGTAAAAACGAATGAAGATTTCCACAAAGGGTCGCTATGCTCTGCGTATGCTTATTGATTTGGCGGAGCATAAAAACTGCGGCTTTGTTGCTCTTAAAGATATTGCAGACCGTCAGAATATATCCAAAAAATATTTAGAGCAAATCATTCCGATTTTCAATAAATCCGATATTCTGAAAACCACCCGCGGCTCGCAGGGCGGATATATGCTGTCGAAATCTCCTGACAAATATACCGTGGGAGATATCCTTCGTTTGACGGAAGGAAACCTTGCGCCGGTGGATTGCCTTAACCAAGATCCGATCGAATGTAACCGCAGTGGAGAATGCCCCACGCTCCCCGTTTGGCAGGGACTGAATCGGGTGATCAACGAATATCTTGACAGTATTACCTTACAGGATATACTTGATCAGCAAAGAGAAAGGTATATGAATAATTATATGATATAAGATCTGAGGAAGCAGGAGCAAGTACCCCTGCTTCCTTTTCCCTCATACAAATGTTTACTGAAATAGAGATCTCCGCGATCCGGCAGAATGACATGTATCAACTGCCAAAACAGAATAGAAAGCAAATTACAAATTTACCTCTATTGAATCATGCAATTGTTTGACGAACAAATAAAAGGAGAACGTTATGAAACGGAAGGAATTCTTCAATAAAATCGAAACAAAGAATGCGCCCGCCGCAATAGGACCGTATTCACAGACGATTGAAGTCGGGAACTTCATTCTGACTTCGGGTCAGATTCCAATTGATCCGCATACAGGCAATTTGGTCAGCGGAGTAGGAAAGATTATAAGTACCAGCCTTATCGAAGAACAGCATACTCATACCGTTGCTTTGAATTACGTGAGCGATAGAACTATTCGTTTGGCTATCAAGCGTAATAGGCAGATACGTTGTGTAGGTGTTATCCGTAAACATAATGTTTGTGCTTGTATCCGCTACAAGACCTTCGTAGGTTACAACGCCGTCAGCATCCTTCAGAAGCGGAATAAACTCGCCGTCAAGATACATATAAACGTCTGCCGGATTTTCTGTTTCTTCTATCATAAAGCCGTTATAGCAAGGCATATAAACGATAGAATAATAACCGCCGACTAAAACCTTGATATAATCGCCGTCCTTGTTTATGCATCCGCTTGCCGTATATACTTCCACAAGATGGTCGGCGGTTATCGTGCTGTTTGCCGTAAGGTTTTTGATATTGAACTTCATGCCCTCTTCAAGCTGAAGCTTAACGGTGTACACATATAAGCCCTTTTCGCCTATATAGGAAACGATATCCGCGTTGTTTACCACGTCTTCGTGCGCTATGTACCACAAAAGCTCGTCATACCCTTCAGAGTTTGCAGGAATTTGCATTTGCTCGAGTTGTACTGCTTCGGTATCGGTATTCTCAAACCTTAACTCATACGAGCTTCCGTCAAGAGGAGCAAACGCCTTGTTGACGTAGATCTTCTTATTGCCGCCGTCGTCAAACTCGATTCCGTAGCGTGCGGCATAATCAATCACGAATTCGCCGTTATCGCCACGGTGGAAATCCCACGTGTCCCAAGCAAAAACAGGATCAAGGTCGTCGTAATCGTAAACAGTACCGCTTACGTTATCGATAATTACGAATTCGTCAGCCACCGCAAACTCCACGCAGCCGTAAATGTAAGTCGTTGTTTCATCGGGATACGCAGTATAAATCATAGGATACTGCACGCCGTTAATTTCAATGACGATTCCCTCGTACTTATATCCGTCGATAAACAACATAAGTCCGTTGTCCGTTGCGTGAAGAGATACGTTCGCCGCTGCTGCCGAAGTAAGTATCTTTCCGTCCTTGTCAACGTTGCCGCTTGCAAAATAATTATGACTGATCTCTGCATTATCGGTCTGGCACAGGGTGATCACGTCGCCTTTTGTTACCGAAAGTCCTTCGAGAGACCACTCGATAAAGCTGTCGTTGTGTTCACCAAGCACGAGCGCCGTCGGCGTTCCGTTTACGCAAATGGAGAGATTGGTTGAGTATTTGGGAATCACAACGGTTTCGACTTCGTTAAATTGCTCGTCAAAGTATTTTTCGCAAACGGCGCATTGATAGTATTCAATGTTGCCGTCCTCCCAGAAGTTGGCGGATTTTCCCCAGTACATTGAACCGTATTCGTGTTCTGCTTTTGGAATGCTTACCGTTTCAACTTCTCCATAATTAGGGTCAAAGTTCTTGCCGCAGCCGTCGCAGTGGTAGTGTGCAACAACGCCTTCTTTCTCACAGGTAGGCTCGGTGCCTTCTACCCATACGTAGTTGTGTACGTGTTCGGCAGGAGCCGCTTCTGTAATTACAAAGTAGGAAAAACTGCTTGTTTCAAAAGATATTTTTCCGTCAGCCACAGTGGGAACAAGGTTTTCTACCGAGTTGTCTGCTTTCACGTGGAATACAAGGTAGTTATCCACACTGGCGTTGGGTACGGGAACAGAAACCTTTACTTTACCGTCAGGTTGTACCTCTGCGCCGTCTTTCGTAACGTAGATATCGAAAATATAAATGCTACCGTCTTTGTCGTAGTTCTGATCGGCAATCGCCGCAAGCGCCTCTGCTCCCTCTTCCGTGTCTGCCGCGATTTCGTTGCTGACAAGAGTTGAGCCTTCTTCAAAGCCGCCGCCGTCAATAACGATTCCGAACTCGTTTTGCAAAGATTCAAGCGTGATGACTTCATTTTCGCACGCCGTAAGGGAAAATGCGAAAACGGCAATCAAAAGAAGAAGTATGGTTGCGAATAAGGATTTTTTCTTCATTGTTTAATGCCTCCTTTGATTATTCGCCCCATGCCCCGAAGGGCAAGGGGCTTCGGTTTAATATCTTTGTTGCGTTTTAAATGAAACGCATATTCATTTTTGCGCCAAAGCAAATTTCACCAAAGGAACACGTCCATACGTATCATAAGCGTTCCATATTTTACGACGATATTGTACCAACCGCTTTCAGCCTTGTAAGAGCCAAGTTCGATCATCAGATCGTCAGCGGAAACTTCTACTATATCTCCGTTGATTTTCGTTGCGATAAGGGTTACGTCTCCAAACAACTTTGCAAGATCATTTACGTATACGCTTTCGGTTTGTAGTTCAATATTGCCTACGCTTACGTAGCAACCGAGTTCTTCGTCGTAATAAGCATTGGGATCGATATAAAAGTACGCTGCGCCGTTTCCGACAGCAAGTTCGGTTTCATAAACTTCCATAGCAATGGTTGCGGCACCATACTTTCCAAGTATTCTCTTTGCCCCGTCTACGGTAACGGCAACGTTTTTATCGGTACTGAAAAGCTTCCATACTCTATCTTCCACGTCGTATTCGTACCAACCAAGGAAGGTACGCATTACGCTGTCTTGATATTCTACCGCTTTGAGAATAACGATAGAGCCGTCCTCAAAGTACTGGGATAAGGAGGTTCTTTCGACGCCGTCGTACTCAAATCTTCCGCCTTCGGCGCGAACGCTTACGTAATACGTGCGCTTATACACGTTTAGGGTCAGAGCGGCTTGAACGTTGGCGTCTCTATGCGTGTAAACCAAGGTGTAGGATCCCGAGGTGAGATTGGAGATATCTATATCGCCGCAGTCGATTGAATACTCCTCTTCGCCAAGCGCTACGCTTCCCATCATACTTTCTGCAAAAACGGTAATGCTTGAAAGATCCAATTCGTCGCCTTCGGTTACGTCGATATAGTAATTTCCGTAATTATCCATAAAAGCGCCTTCGAGAGTAAGAGAAGTAACGGGGGCTTCAAACCCTGCCATAAGCTCAACGTCCTTGTCGATAACAAACGTATACTCGGCTTTTGTGCTTACAAGAACGTATTCCTGACCAACCGGTTCATACCAGCCTGCAAAGGTAAGCCCTTCGTTTGCAACGGCTTTTACGGTAACCTCTTCGCCTTCTACGTAAGTCCCGACGGCTTCTGCGGTAATTTCATTTTTGAAAATGAGTTTACCGAGGTTGGGGCTTGATGGGGTTGCATGGAAAGAATAATCCTTTTCCCATACGTATACGGTTACGGAGTATTTAGCGTCGGGGTTTTCGTTATACGTATAGGTGATAACGTACTTGCCTACGACGGGATCAATGAGGTCTAATCCTCCAAAATCCACGGTGTATTCGCTCTCGTCAAGCCGTTCTCTCTTATCAAGCGCGCCACAGCCGTATACGATAAAATCTCTTTCCGCCATCCAGAACTTGGTAACGTTAATTCTGGTGGGATTGCCCTCGTATCCATCCACGTCAAGATAGGTGATTCTGGGTTCAACCTTTGCAAAAATTTCCATGCTCTCGTTCAAGGTAACGGTATACGTTCTATCGGTAGAAAGAAGCACTTTGTTTTCAGATTCCGCTACCTCGCTGTTATTCACCTTGTACCAGCCGAGGAACTCGTATTCGGTTTCGGAGCGAAGCTCTACGGTAACAGTAACCTGTTCGCCCTTGTTGAATCTGTCGTAATTCTTATCCTTAATGACTCGTCCGCCCGCACTTGCGTAAGCGCTGAAGCTGACCGCGCCGTCTTCGCCGAACACGTGAATAATATGCGTAGCCTTAACATTGGGGTTAGCGTTGTAGGTAAACGTTACCTCGTAAACGCCTGCCGCAGGATTCGTTCCGTCAAATCCGTCCGCATCAATCGTATAGTCGTCAAGAGTGAGATATACGGGCTCTCCGTTTATCATCGCGCAAACGTGGATTTGGGTGAGGTCGAAGGTTCTGCCATCATCTAACGGCAAATTTATTTCGGTTTCTCCGTAGTAAGTGTCAAATCCCGAATTTGCGCCATCGAGGACAATTTCGCTTGCAACGTACTCAAATTCACACCAAACGTACGTGTCCTCGTTAACCTCGAACGTATAGGCGGGATCTTCGCTTACGAGCGTGTTGTCGTTACCCTCCAGCAAGTACCAGCCGCTGAATATAGTGTTTTCGTCGCTCTTTGCGGTGAGAGTAATCTTTCCGTATCCGTTTCTGAACTTGTTATTGTATTGACTGCCGATATCCGCTCCGTCCAACAGTATGGTACCGTTGTTTACCCAAGCGGTAAACGTAACGCTTTCACCAAGCACCGTTACGGTAATGGTCTTACAAATCTCGGGGTCAGACGCAAGATAATAGGTAACGACGTACTCGCCCGGCGTTTCCCAATCGATTTCGTTTTCTTTATTGCCTTCGATAAGATACGTACCTTCTTCAATCACGTTCAGACCTTCTACCGACGCGCCCTTTATCTGCTCTTTGCTGAAGTCGGGAATAAATGCGGAGAACATCGCGTCTGTCATTCTGAAATCAGAATCTTCAGCCTTACGTCCATATAGCGCAACGAACTTGTTTCTCATATTATTGAGAAGCGCATAAGTTTCGGTTGTGATAATGCCATCGGAAAGCTCCGCTTGAACAGCATTTCCATGCTCGTCTCTTATTTTAATTCTTCCGTTGCTTGAAAAATGTTCTAAAATTCCCGCGACAAGGTAATACTCGCCAGCAGGTCTTTCATGGCAAAATTGCTCAACGGTTATGGTTTCAGCGTCTTTTGCAAGGTCAAGATCGAACACGAAAGTTTCGTCAAAATACGTAAGCGACAATTCGGTGATAATAGGCTTAAATACGGCAGTTATAAAAACGTCTTCGGATGTCACCGTATAGGTAAACTCTCCTTCATGTTCGGTATTCGTCCGCGCACCGTGAATAAACCAACAATAGAGTCCGTAGCCTTCGTTAGCCTCGGCGCTAAGCGAAATCGTGCTTCCAACTTCCAAACTCTCTTTATAAAGACTGTTCACTGGCTCGCCATCTACCGATACCGTTCCGTTGGTGATCGTAGCGGTGTCAATCGTTACGGTACGCTTTGCTCCGTAAGTGATAATGTTGTACGTGGCGGTAAATACGTAGTAGGAAAATCCGTCCGTTTCAAAAATAATTTTGCCGTCTTTGTAGGTGGACGGAATAGATACTACCGCTCCGTTATCCTTTACATGATAAACGTTGTAACCCGTTGCCTTCTCGTCCACGGGCGCAGGCACGCTAACCTTTACGTTTCCGTCGGGTCGGATTTCAAAGCCGTCTTTCGTTACGAAAATATCGTATATATACGCTTTCGAAGCATCGTCTAATGCAATACCGCTATTTTCGAGGAAATCAAAAATCTCATCCGCCTGCTCTTCGGTTACGATTTCCAAATTGAGTTCGGAGCCTTCTTCAAAGCCTCCGCCGTCAATAACGATTCCGAACTCGTTTTTGAGCGATTCAAGCGTGATGACTCCGTTATCGCACGCCGTGAGGGAAAATGCGAAAACGGCAATCAAAAAAAGAAGTATGGTTGCTAATAAGGATTTTTTCTTCATTGTTTAATATCTCCTATTGTTTTTGCCCCTTGCCCGAAAGACAAGGGGCGATTGTTTACGCCGATTATTTCTTCCTCAATACTGCGATGAGGTCTACAAGCTTCTTTTTCTTGATAACAAACCAGAAGAGAGAGAAACCTCCCAAACCTGCTACCGCTACCGAGCCGACGGCAATACCGGCGATAGCGCCACCGGAAAGTCCGGTTTTTTCGGATTCGATCTCTCCACCCGGATTGTCGGCATTGCCCATTGCATAATCGCAGATATCGCACTTGCCGTCGTTGTTTTCGTCTGCGTGAGGCGCGACGTTCGCTTTATCTCCGCATTCGCACTCGTTCCAATGCTCGTTGGCATCACTTTCCCAAGCCGTGCCGTAGTCGTGAACGTGGACAGACTCGAGCTTTGCGTACTTATACGTAGCAATATCGCTTGCGCTATAATCAACAGCACTTGTCCCGTCCGCGTTTGCTCCTGCGGTCATCTTATAAGCGCCAACGTAATTTGTAAGATCGGGGGTTAATGCAACGCATACATCCTCGTCATAGTTATAATAGCAGAACGCTCCGCCGGCAATTTTCGTTGAGATTTCAAACGTACCGCCGCTTATCGTAGGAGGCGCGTCCTCGTCGCTTTCGTGCCACATCTCTATACCAATACCGTCGGACGTGATCTTCAGGTTACCGCCGGTCATCTTAAATTCATAGGAATAAAAACCGGCTGGGACATCTTCACCTATTGCGTTTATAATAAGGCTACCGCCACTCATTTTAAAATATTTTGCTCCAATCGATTTGAGGGCGTTGACCGTAATATTACCGCCTTTAATCTCAAGGCTCGAATCGGACTCTCCATCTATATTACTAAATCCAACAATTGCTGAATTCATAACAAGTGATCCGTTGCCCTTGACGACGACGTCAGTATCACTAATATAAATAGCGCACGCCCACACCCTATCAGATTCCGTTGACAAGCCAATACGGTTTTCTCCCTCAAGCACAATGATCAATTCGTCTATAGAATCAGGAACGTAAATGACGTACTTAGAATAAGCACTCCCAAAGCCGCTGCCCTCGTACTGATAGCCGTTTAAGGTAAGCGTGTGTGTTGCAGGGTCATAGGTAACCGTGCCGTCGCCGAGGACGTCCGTGTAGTTTTCTTCGGTGATAAGAACACCAACGGTAGCACCCAACTCGTCCTTGTCGGCAATGGTGATGCCGTAGCTTTCTATCTCTGTAATATTAACGTACTTATAGGAATTGAGAAAACCCTCGTTAAATTCGCCTGCGTCGCTGCCGTCTGCGTTAACGCCTGCGGTCATCTTGTAAGCACCGACGTAGCCTGAAAGGTCGGGCTTGATCGGGTTAAAGGTAAAATGCTCAAAATCCAAATAAATGAACGCATATCCACCTAATGCCGAGCCGATTTCCACCGAACCACCATTGAGGCAGATTCCATTTTCATTAGAAGTTCCGATACCTATCATCGATGCGGTAATTTTCACATCACCGCTCGTCATAACAAAATCGGTTGTCTGAATGCCAATAGCCATTGCTCCCGTAGTAGTAATGTTAAGTTTAGCATTCTCAATTGTAAGTTTTCCGCTGTCCGATTGCAAGGTTATACCATACATTATCGTATTTATTGAAAGCGAGCCGTTGCCCTTAACAGTAAGGTCGCCCTCTCCAAAGAATGCCATACCGGCAGATTCGCTACCGCTTACGGTGATACTGTTTTCACCAACTAAAACAATGGTAAGACCTTCGGTAGGAATATCTGCTGTAATGGCAAGATAGCCTGTTTCAACAATGCCCTCACCCTCGTACTGATAGCCATTTAAGGCAAGCGTGTTTGTGGCAGGATCATAGGTAACCGTGCCGTCGCCAAGGACGTCGGCGCAGTTTTCAGAGGTTATATCAACACCAACCGTAGCACTTCCATCTTTATCGGCAATGGTGATGCCGTAGTCGGTAGCAGGTGCTTCATAGGAGAATTCATAGTAAATTGATGCGTAGCCGACACCTGCAATAAGGGTGTCAAATGCTCCTGCTTTGCCGTTGAAGGTTACGTCGGAAGAGGTAATGGAGTCCGCAAACACGTAGCCCTCGTTCGGTGCAAGCACAAGGCTTACTCTGTATTTTACGCCGTATTCAAGAACATCACCATCCGAATTGTAGTCAACCCATTCGGTGCCCGTGTATTTTTGGAAACCTCTGCCTACCATTTTGTATGCGCCGCCGTAGGTGAGCGAATCGGGAGTGAAAGCCATATCGGCGGCTGTTTCGCCAACCTCGGGAAGATCCGCACCCGAAACCGAGATGGACGTAATGGAAGTCGTGGTTGCGGTATATGAGAACTCGTACGCAATCTCTACCGAATTATAATCAGGATACTCATATATCTTATGAACTGTTGCCGCCTGACCGTTCAGAAGAACTTCGCCGGTAATATCCAACGGAAAGGTGTAACCCTCATTCGGTTCGATCCAAAGGATCGCTCTGTACTGTACGCCCGCCTCGACGACGGTTGTATCATCTTCTATTATCTGCCATTCTTCGCCAACGAAGGCTTCAATAGACCAACCGTCTTCATAATAGTTGCCACCGTAAGTCGCACTGCTGCAATCAAAAGCCCCGATAACGTCGCCAACTTCGGGTATGACAACGTCGCTCACGCTGATAGAATTGATCTCCGTTTTTGCAGGGGGAGTCAGCCTGAAATATTTGTACTGCGTAATGTTTTCGGATGCGTATGCCTCCTGCACGCTTCCGTCCACGTTATAGCTAACGTACATATAGTATTCATTCTCGGTATCCACGGAAATGGTAGGTGCTTTTTGAAAAACACCCTGCGTTGCGGTGGCGGTGAAAGAACCGCCGCTGATAAAGTTTGCCCCGGACAAGATCGGTTGCGACGAATTAAGTTGCAGAACGCCATGGGCAAGCACAAAATTTCCGCCAGCCTCTATTGCTATGGTAGAGTCAGGGATCACGATCTTGCCATAATCGATACGAACAAGCGCAACACCGCAAATCGCATACGGTGCATTGATTGTAATAGCGCCCGGTCCGTTGAAAGTCAGGTTGCCTTTGGTGCGGATACCGTTCGCCGTCCAGATCGCGTCTGCGGTGTTCATGATGGTATTCTTTCCGAAAAGAATCACGTCGAGTTTTCCCTCGGAATAGACCACCGACTTTTCACTTGTGTCGTGCGTATAGCCCGTGCCCTCATATTCATAGTCGGAAAGTATCAATGTCCCACCCGATAAATAGTAAGCATATCCGCTTTCTACATTCGGCTCACCCTCAACTACCGTAGTCGAGCCTTTTGTTACGTACTGCCCTACGTTAAGAGCAACTCCGCCGACGTAAACCGTTTCGGCAGGCGTTTCCTCGGGCGTGGGAGTGCTTGATACCGCAAACACCGTCAGCGGTGTAATTGCCAATACGCCAAGCAGCATTGCAATCATAAGTAGAACGCTAATAAGTAGATTACTTGTGTTTGTTTTCATACTGTTACTCCTTTTTGATAAAGAATATCTTAATACATACACCATTATTATATAATTTTTACCTTGGGTTTTTCATGTGCCGATCGGCACATTTTTAAGTTACAATCGGCTTTCTCCGTCAAAAACGATACGTCGTAAGTGCAAGATCTGTTTTCCCTACAGCATTGAAAAGCAACTGTTATATTCAAAGATTTTGTTCAATAAAAAAACAAAAAATATCGTAAAAGGGGCTGCCGCATAGCGCGCCAGCCCCTTAAAAACTATTATGAAATTGTGTCCCCTTACCGGATTAAAACGATATTGGTTTTCTTATTTCCGCACAGTTCCGAAAACTCTTTCCTCGTTTCGCTGTCGTCTGAACCGATAAAGATTTTCACGTTTCTGTTTGTTCGATAGGGATAGAAGAAAGAAAAACGGCGCAACCATTTTAGTTACGCCGTCTTAGAAAAAATGAGAAATTCTGATCATCCATCCCAAATTTTTCCCATTTGTTTGGAGAGCGGCTTGCCAAATGGCAAGCCGCTCTTACTGTAAACGGTGAATGATACTATCAAGTGCAACACAGCAAGAAAGAAGCAGTTCATACAAATCTTAAGTAAAACCCTAAGTTTGGACGGTAATTTAATCCGTCCACTCGTCGGCAAAAGTTTTGACCGTGATTGTTTCTTCTTCCAATGCTTTCTCTGAAAAAACGCGGATATTTCTCGTTTCGCCTTTTTCCATATCGAAATAATTATCCTCTATGGTCACGCCGCGGTTGTCGGGCGTATCGATAAACACCATCCGGGCAAATTCTTTTGCCGTTATCGTCAACATTACCTCTCCTTCGTTTACGCGCTTTCTCTCCACCGCCAGATCCGTCTTCCACGGAATATCCTTCCATAGGTCGTAAAAATACACGCTCTTATCCCAAACGTCCCCGCCTGAGATTTCCGCAAACAAATATCCGTATTCTACGTTCTCCGATATGTCGATCCCCTCGATCGTACAAACGGAGTTTTCGTTTATTTCCAAAGTTTTTGCAAAGTGCGAGCAGAGATTCCCCGTGATATCCCGCTGTCCGAAACTTAAGGAGAGCGTCATCTTCCGTCTGAAATCATTTGCAACGCTTAAATTGATTTTCTCTCCGTCGAACCAGAAAAACACGTGAACAGGCTTAAACGCCGACTTCTGCGCGTAAAACGCCGGCTTTTTCTCCCCGTAAAAATCCACCACCGACCACGTTCCGCAACCCCAGATATCGTTGTACATCCAATTCAGTATCCCATAGCATCGCTTGCTCGCCCGCGCATACTCTATCTCGGAACGCAGGATCTCGTAATGGACGACCATTGCCTTTTTGACAAACTCTTCCAGCGTATCTACCTTTCCGAAAAGCGCCTCTGAAAGTCTAAACTCCTTTGTAAGGAACGTTTCCTCGGGGACAAAAGCATAGGGATTGAGCATAAAATGCTCGTGCCATATCTCATTCACCGGCCACAGTTTTTCCCGAGGGATAAACTTTTCTATGCTTTTAATGCGGCAAGGCCCTAAGATTGCGCACTCTGTCGTAAAGGGGCTTTTATTTTCAGCCAAAAAACGCCGATATTCAGAGATCTTATTTGCAATCAACGCGGGCTCGTAACAAGACGTATGCAGATCTCCCGATCCGTAATCCATATCCACATCCGTTCGGCTGTGCGGACTGTTGGGCACGTAAACGGAATTTCGCGTGAGCTTTGCGTGAAGTCCGCGGAGCATGATCTCCCAGATATACTCCCCGTATTGAGGCCCTTTGCAGTCGAGAAACCGCCGCCTTTCGTTCCCGCCGCACCAAATCGCGATACAGGAATGATTTCGTAATCTCAAAAGCTGATACTCCGCTTCCTTATAAACCGTTTTTCTGAACGCCGGATCATCGTCCGGCAAATCGGAACAGGCAAACATAAAATCCTGCCAGACCATAATTCCCAGCTCGTCGCACAGCTCGTAAAAACGATCATGTTCGTACAGCCCGCCTCCCCAGACGCGGAGCAGATTATAATTCGCTTCTTTTGCGTCGCAAAGAAGCTCCTGATATTTTTCCTCCGTCACCGTGCCCGTCATATTGCTCGCGGGGACCCAATTGGAGCCTTTGCAGAAAATATCCGTTCCGTTGACGTTTATGATAAACGAAAGAGAGTTTTCATCTATCGGCTTCTCCACAAGCGTTACTTTCCTGAAACCGAAACGCCCCGATTGTACGTCTACTGTTTTTTCTCCTTTGAGAAGTTCCGCGCGGTAAGAATACAAATTTGCTTCTCCATAGCCGTTCGGCCACCAAAGCTTTGCGTCCTCTATCCTCAGATTGAGCATATTCAACTGCCCTGTCGTCTCTTTCTTTACTTCAACTGAGCGACTGAAATCCCCGTCCGGATCTTTCGTCACGCAAACCCGAAGCGAATACCCTTTGGGTTTCTCTTTGAACCCGTCTTCCATCTTCACGATAAACGAAACCCTGCCGTCCGTTTCCGCGGTGATCTCCGTCTGGAGAATATTATCGCAGTCTTTCGTTATCAAACTGACGGGACGGTAAATTCCGTAGCCAGGAAAATCGGGAGCCCAGTCCCACATAAAATGACAGGCGGGTTTTCGATAAAAAATACGGTTTGGGTGAAAAATAGATAAATATTTTTCGTTTTTTCTGCTTTCGTATATCGTATAAGGAGAGGTCATTTTTACGTTGAGCACGTTCGCTCCCACCTTTAATATACCTTTTACGTTAAACTCATACGCCAGAAACATACTATCCGTTTCCCCAATTTTTCTTCCATTAAGAAAAATTTCAGAAAAAGTATCCACTCCCCCGAAACTCAAATCTATTTTTTCGGCGCTGAATTCTTTTTCGGATACCTCAAACTCGCAGCTATATTCCCAGTCGGAACGAAGAATCCAATCCAACTCTTTGAAATTGACCCCGAAAAGCGGGTCGGGGATCCTTCCTGCACGATACAGGTCGTCGGTGATATCCCCGGGCACGCGCGCAGGATATTCCCCATAAAGAAAGTTTTTCAATTTCCAGCCTTCCGACAGTATTTTTTTCTGTTTCATACTTTTCTATCTTTCCTCGTTTATTTTTTGAATGATCTTGTTCAATTCCTCATTGGAGAGTTTATTGTTACTCATTGACACCATCTGACGCAGTTCCAGACCTTCGGCTACGCGACAAAAGAATTTTTCGCCCTTTATATGCCCGTCTTCGATCTCAAACGGATAAGTTGCATCATCGCCTATGATACAGCCCACCACGGCGTCGCGCAGATATTTTTTTACGATCTCCGCGCCTCCGTCGCGGGCAATAAGCTCTCCCACCGTCGTGTATCGGTCCACGGGAGCATCAAAGCCTATCCGCAGATCCTTTTTCTGCAATTCCCGCTCCGCGTCCGCATTGACGCTGAGCGCGAACTCTCCTTTCGGCAGAGACCAGGTATTTTTCCGCATATCGTAATATTTGAAGTTGTCCGTT
>ERZ1036470.195-NODE-195-length-34421-cov-4.363761_pt1 | contig 34421 bp, 26 predicted proteins | sample MGYA00514232_ERZ1036470 | MGnify/ENA primary metagenome ERZ1036470 (study PRJEB33795, sample SAMN09464898) | human gut metagenome | isolation source: Bloodstream | host: Homo sapiens | place: USA: Stanford, California | collected 2016-02 ... | reverse complement strand
TACCGGCTCGCACGCATGTCACCGTAGATGAAAACCTCATTCCGACCGGCACCGAGCCGGTTGACGGCACCAAATACGACCTGCGCGAAGACACCCTACTTACCGAGCAGCCGTTCGACGATGCATGGACCGATCTGGAGCATGCCGAAGACGGTTCCGTCACGGCAGTGTTCACCCGCGCCGATGGCAAGAAGGTCCGTGTTGGCGGCGATGAAACCATCACTTCGTTCCAGGTGTGCACCGGTACCAAGTTCCCCGCATTCCAGCATCCTGCCGGCGTTGCCGTGGAGCCACAGACCGCCTACGCCAACGCGTTCAACACAGGCAACGAGCTGATCGTGATCAAGCCGGGCGAAACCACCAGCACCTCGCTGTTCCTCGGTATGGCCGAGTAAACATGCGAGTGAGCGTGATCGAGTGATCCAGTCGGTTAAACCGGCTGATTCCGGTCATATAAAAACCCGACGGATAAGTCTAAGTGGCCACCTATCGAACACCGGATTTGGCAAACGTCTCGCTCGTGTGCGATAATCCCGAAGGCTTATTAATCGTAAGTAAAGGAGTCCAATCATGGGCATGCGCGGACGTAAGCGCAAGGATCGTCGTAAGAAGGCCGCCAATCACGGCAAGCGTCCAAACGCCTGATCCCTGCCAGCGTGAATAACGCTACAAAGCATCGAAAACCCCGCTGAATCGTTATGATCGGCGGGGTTTTCTCATACTCTCATCGGCTTGCTCACCGCTCTCCACAACAATGGTCGAGCGTTGCCTCAAGGCGGTCGATAAGACTCTGCGGGGCATGCTGCGGACGCAAATACGCACGCATGGCCGCGATCAATGCCCGTTCACGCTCGTCGCAGCAACGTTCGGGGTCGAAACAATCACCGGAGGTGCTAACGCGCACGCTGGTATGCGTCACCTGTGTCACAGTGCCGTCCTCGCTGGCGGCGACAGTGGTGATATGCCGTTCGATCGATTCACTCATGCTCTGCCCTTCCCTGCCGTGGCATAGCCACGTTCCTTCGCATAGTTGGCAAGTTCTCGTTTCAACTGCGTACGCGCGCGATTGAGACGGCTCATCACCGTACCGATTTTCACACCCTGTTCGTCAGCTACCTGCTGGTATGATTTGCCGTCGATAGCAGCATCGATGAACACCTGACGGCGTTCCGGCGAAAGCTTGGCGAGCGCCGCCATGATTTCTTCAGGCGCGTAAGCGTCCAAATATTCCTGTTCCGCCGATTTAAGCTCTTCCGGTGAATGCTCGGAAGCCGAATAGATGTCCCAATCGTCGTATTCGCCGGTGGAATCGTTGGCTCGCTGCGGTCTGCGCTTGGCTTTGGCGTATTGGTTGAAGTAGGCGTTGCGCTCGATGGTCGTCATCCATGCGGCGAAATTCGTTCCCTCCTGAAAGGAGTCGAACGCCTTGAACCCCCGTTCGAAAGTATCCTGCACCAAATCTTGGGCGTCGTCGGGATCGTTGGTCAGCTTCATCGCCTGCCGGTACAGCGCATCAACCACAGGCATGGCAAGTTTTTCAAAACGCGCCCTTCTGCTTGCCATGGTTTCCGTTCGTACTTCAGTCACAGCTTCATTGTAATCACATCGACTTCCACATGCCATGCACATAGCTGAAGGTAGAATGGCTGTTCGGTATCCGAAGAACAGGGAGAACACGAAATATGGCTTTGACTCTGGCATCAGCAGCACGTCTGCTCAGTGAGTATGGATTGCTGCGCGAAATCATCCAAGGAGACGACTGGACGCTTGACGCGCAGGCCGTCAACGGATTCGACAAGCCATTCGGTTCAATCACCTACGACACCAGGCAGGTCGTATCTAACACGCTCCTATGCTGCAAAGGCCGTTTCAAAGCGGAATATCTCGATGGCATCGATGATCGCGGTCTTGCCGCATACGTTGCGGAAAACGATTTCTCCGCGGCGACGAAAGCTCCGGGACTCATCGTGAATGACGCGCGCAAAGCTATGAGTCTGCTGTCCGCGGCATTCTATGGGTACCCGCAGGACCAACTGAAAGTCGTCGGCATTACCGGAACCAAGGGAAAAACCACTACCGCCTACCTCACGCAAGCCATGCTCAACGGCTGCTCCGGCGGCAAATGCGCATTGTTCTCCTCCGTCGACAATTGCCTTGACGGACATACCTATGCCGAGTCCGATTTGACCACCCCGGAGTCCATGGATGCGTTCCGTATGATGCGCGAAGCCGCTGATAACGGCATGGAATACCTAGTTATGGAGGTTTCGTCGCAGGCGTACAAAGTCGATCGTGTTTTCGGACTTACTTTCGACGTCGCCGCATTCCTCAATATCAGCCCGGACCATATCAGCCCCATCGAGCATCCGACATTCGAGGATTACTTCCACTGCAAACGTCAGATCGTAAAGAATTGTCGTTCCTTGGTTCTCGGCACGGCATGCGCACACGCCGATCTTATTCGTCAGGATGCTGCAATCGCCGATATTCCCATCACCGCGTTCGCTCTTGGCGAAGCATCGGCCGCGGATGTGACCGCATGGCCGGAATCCGCCGACCATAGCCGATTCGCCATTGCGGTGGAAGGCGAACAGATTGGATCGCTCAGCTTGCAATTGGATGGCGATTTCAATTATGCGAATGCCGCCGCAGCCATTGCCATTGCGCATGCCGTTGGATTCGATTTCCATGAAACCACCGCGAAGGAAACGCTGCACAATATGGAACCGGTACGTATCGCCGGTCGTATGGAGCATTTCCACGATACGAAGTCGAATACCATCGCCATCGTCGATTATGCGCACAATTATGCTTCCGTAACGGCGTTGCTCGACTATGTCGACCAACGCTACGGCAAGGACGATCCTGAAGTCACGCTGGTCACTGGATCCGCGGGCAATAAAGCGTACGATCGCAGATCGGAAATCGTCAGGGCCGCGCAGAATCGCATCAACCATCTGATTCTCACCTTCGAAGACACGGATGACGAGCCTGTGGAACACATCTGCCAAGACATGCTCGGCAGTGTCACCAATCCCGATCTGGATGCGAGGATCATTCTCGACCGTACGGAAGCAGTGGAATCGACCGTAGTAATCGATCGCAAGGATCCCGACCGCCTCCATATCATCCTTATCATCGGCAAAGGCAACGAGCGCTGGTTCAAAGACCACGGCAAGCATATTCCCTTCGAAGGCGACGACCATATTGTGAAACGTATTTTTGGACTTGCCTGACCTGCAGCAACAGCCAACCATCATCGAGTAATCACCAACCATAAGGAACAATCCAACAATCATGATCACTCTTGAATTCACCGACGCAGCCACCATGGAACAGCAGGCTGTGCAGGCGGGTCTTACCCTGCCCATCGAACAGACCGCGGTATGGGCCAAATACCAGAACACCATTGACGGACGTACGCCGTGGGGTGCGTATGTGGTGAAGCAGGACGGCGCTCCAATCGCATTCATCGCACTCATCGATTACGAAACCCATGGCTACCACTATTTGAGGTCCGTTCATGGTCCGGCTTGGCTTGACAAGCCTTCCGCGCAGCTGGAAGCACAGGTTCGTGACCTGCTTGTTGAGGACGTACGCAAACGCGATAAAAACGTTGTGTTCCTGCGTATCGACTTGTGGAATTTCGAGGGCTCGTTCCCGGTGCTTTCCACCGTTCCTTACAACGAGACCGTGTATGTGGACATCACCGGTGGCGATGAGGCGATTCTTACACGCATGAAGAAGCGTGGCCGCCGCGACGTGCGTAAGGCGTTGAGGGAGAGCCCCGCCGTTTGCGCCGATGAGACCGCGCAGGCGATGGCTGATTTTTCCGAATACTACGAGGTCATGGTTGATACCGCCAACCGTGACGGATTCTCCCCCGCTCCGATGAGCGACTATGTCGATATGATCAGCAATCTTGGTCCTGATCATGCGCGCGTATTCGCGGCACGTATCGACGGCAAGGTTGTGGCATGGTCCATCGTTACCATCAACGGCGATCACGCGGTCTATTACTATGCTTGCATGCGTACGGAAATCATGCGCCAGCATGTTCCCGACAAGCTGATTTACGTTATATGCTGCACGCTTGGCGAGCAAGGTTGCACAGTGCTTGATTTAATGGGCATCGGCAACGATTTCGCGCCTTCATTGAAGAGTCTGAACGGATTCAAGACGAAATTCTCCGAAAGCATCGCACAGATTTCCGCAGGTCGCGACATTCCGGTCAAGAAGGCATTCTATCGTTCGCTCACGCTGCTGCAGTCGCTGCGTCGCAAACTGCGCAAGTAATAATCGCGCCCCACGACGGATAGCGCGAAATATCGTACGAAGGAGGATGCAGCGAATCGATATCGCCGCATCCTCCTTCGTATTGCATCACAGATCGTTGGATCGATGGACCGTCGACAACAACCGACGATCCATCATCGCCATGCATATGCGATTACCGCACATCTTCAGAAGATGCAGCATCCGCATGCTCAACTTCGGAAGCATCAGCATCTTCATCTTCAGCAAGATCCGGACCGACACTGCCGAAATCGTTGATATCGAAATCAGGATTGGCATCGGATTCGAAATCGAGATCCGCCTCGTCCTGATCCTTACGCGGTTCCGGCTCAACAGCCTCCTGGAAGACACGTTCCGACTTCGGCTTCTTCAAATCGGGATTGACCTTCTCTTCCAGCATGAGACGCGCATCGCCAGCCGTAGTGAAGCTACCGCAAATCAGCACACCGTGACCATAGCCAACACCAAGCTCATCATCGGCGTCAACCATATTAACAGCCTCCTGAATGGCATCCGGCAGTTCAGGAACACACGTAACCCTTTCCGCACCAAACACGCGTTCAGCAACCGTTTTCAGGTCTTCCGCGGGCATCACACGATCACGCCACGAGTTTTCAGTGACAACCACATGGCTCAGCAATGGTTCGAGCACGCCCAAATACTCTTCGACCTGCTTGTCTCCCATCATGGCGATCACGCCGACGAGTTGCTGGAAATCGTAATTTTCCTCAATCGCGGCACGCAACGATTCTGCCGCATTCACATTATGCCCGCCATCCAGAATGATCGTTGGCGATGTGCGAATCTGCTCGATGCGGCCTGGAATCCTCACCGTGCTCAACGCCTCAGCCACAAGATCACCGTCAAGCGCACCGTTGACGGGAATCACCACTTCCGCCGCGCACAGGGCCGCGAGCGCATTATGGGCCTGATGTTCGCCGAATTTGGCGATCGGCACTTCCGCGTACGTGCCATTCGGCGTACGCAGGGTCGCAACCTGACCGCCGACTGCCGGAATGCGGGTCACAACTTCCGCTTCGATGCCATCCCTCACCAGATTGGCATGGTTCTGCCTCGCCGCTTCCTCGATAATCGGCATGACGGCCTCTTCATGCGGTTGACGCCCGATGACCGCGGTGCAGCCCGGCTTGATAATGCCGACTTTTTCGGATGCGATCTGTTCCACGGTATTGCCAAGCCATGCCATATGATCCATGTCGATCGGTCCGATAATGGCCGCATCGGCATCGAGCACGTTGGTGGCATCCCAGCGGCCGCCCATACCGACCTCCACGATGGCCACATCGACCGGAGCGTCGGCGAACTTCCAGATGGCCATGGCGGTGAGCACTTCGAAGAAGCTCATTTTTGGCTTGTCGAGTTCTTCCATCTTCATGTCGACCATGGCTACAAGGTCTTTGATTTGATCCCAGGTATCAACGAAATCGTCGTCGGAAAGCTGCTGGCCGTCGATGGCGATGCGCTCGTTGACATGTTCAAGATGCGGTGACGTGTATAAACCGGTTCGCATGCCGTAGGCACGGCAGATCGCCTCGGCCATGCGCGCGGTAGATCCTTTGCCGTTGGTTCCGGTGATGTGAATCACACGGAACGACTGCTCGGGATGTCCCATGATGTCGAGGATCATCTTCATGCGTTGCAGGTCAAGATTGGTGGTATTGCGCTCTGATGGGCGGCTCATGATGTCGCGTTCGACGTCGATCATGCTTTCATTGTTGCGATTCGGATGTTCGAATGACATATTCTTTCGGATTCCTCCCCTACCTTGGGATTGCTCACTCAATCTCCCTTATTCTATGTGCTTGCATGAACGTTGCGCGGCGCAAAAAGTTATAGGATGGTTTGCGGTAATTGCGTAAGCATGGACAACCATATTCAGGAGATGTGATGAACGAAGTCATTACCGATAAAGACAAGGAGTATGAAGCCATGGAGCAGTCCAGCGCTCCCGGCCCTGATCAGGCGATGAGCGACCGTGTGAACAATCGTTCGCTGCGCCCGCGTTCCGAGGCGTTCAAGGAGTTCATGACCACCGGTTGGGATGATAATGAGCCGGCTATTGAACCGTTGGAATCTTCCCATTACATTCAGGCTCGTCTTGACACGCTGGGTAAGGCTTTTCCCGGAGAGCGTATTGTGATCCCGGCCGGTCAGCCGAAGGTGCGCAACAACGACTGCGATTATGCGTTCCGTCCGGATACGACGTTTTCGTATTACACCGGTTTGGGTGAAGACTACGAAGCCGGTGCCGTGCTGGTGTTGAATCCGGTTGATCCCGATTCTCCGGAGGCTGCGGCCGGCAAGACGCATGTGCCGGAATTGTTTGTGGCTCCGCGTGCGAACCATTACACACAGGACTTTTTCATGAATGCCCATTATGGCGAATATTGGGTTGGACCTCGTGCCGGCTTGCAGGAGATGACTGCAATGACCGGTATTGAGACCAATGACATTGCGCAGTTGGCTGACGCACTGAGCAAGGATGTCGGTTCTGAAGCTGGTGCCGTGCGTGTGCGTGTGATTCGCGAGGCTGATCCGCAGATCACCGAAATGGTGGAGGATATTCGCGAGGCGAACGGTTTCGCCGATCCGGATGGCAATACGCATGCCGATGACAAGCTTCATGAGTTTGCCGCCGAGGCTCGCATGTGCAAGGACGAATATGAGATTCGTGAAATGCGCAAGGCCGTTGCCGCAACCAAGCATGGTTTCGACAATATTCTGCGCAAGCTGCCGTCGTCGCTCGACAAGCCTCGTTCGGAACGTATGCTGGAAGGCGCGTTCAATGCCATTTCCCGTGAGGAAGGCAATGAGGTCGGCTACGATACGATCATCGCTTCCGGCGCTCATGCGCCGATTCTGCATTGGATGCGTAACACCGGTACCGTGGAGTCCGGCGATCTGCTGCTGATTGATGCCGGCGTGGAAGTCAATAGCTTGTATACGGCCGATATCACGCGCACGTTCCCGACCAACGGGAAGTTCACTGATTTCCAGAAAAAGCTGTATCAGGCGGTTTTGGACTCCCAGCAGGCTGGTTTTGAAGCTGCCAAGCCGGGTGCCACGTATTCCGACATTCATCATGCGTGCATGCGTGTGATCGCCGAGCGTCTGCATGATTGGGGCATTCTTCCGGTCGATGTCGAGGAGTCGCTTTCTCCGGAAGGACAGCAGCATCGCCGTTGGCTCGCCTGTGGTGTGGCCCATCATCTTGGTTTGGATGTGCATGATTGCGCTCAGGCACGTTATGAGTCGTATCAGGGTGCTGCGATTCGTCCTGGCATGATTTTCACGATTGAGCCGGGTCTGTATTTCCGTGAGGATGATCTGTTGATTCCGCCGGAGTATCGCGGCATCGGCATTCGCGTTGAGGATGATGTACTGATGACTGAGGATGGTCCGGAATGGATTTCCGCCGGCATTCCAAAGCAGATCGATGAGGTCGAAGAGTGGATGGCCAGCATGGCTGCCGAAGGTGCAAAGGCCTGATATGCCAACGCCTGAATTCATTCTCGAGTTACGCAAGAAAGTCGGTCACGATCTCCTGTGGCTGATGGGCGTCTCCGGCTATGTTGAAGACGAGCAAGGTCGTGTGCTGCTTGGCAGGCGTTCCGATACCGGCGAGTGGGCCATGGTGTATGGCATTAATGAGCCTGGCGAGGAACCTGCCGACACGGTGGCGCGTGAGGTCAAGGAAGAGACTGGCGTGGATGTTATCGTCACCGATTTGGTGTCGGTGAAGTCTTCCCGCAAGGTGCTTACGTATGCGAACGGCGACAACACCATGTATATGGATCACCTGTTCGTGTGCAAGCCCGATCCGAATGGTAATGCCGAACCGTTCGTAGGTGACGAGGAAAGCCTCAACGTGGGTTGGTTCTCCCCTGATGACCTGCCTCAGCCCCTGGCCGACACCACAGTGGAACGCATGGGCTACGTGCGTGAGTACCTCAAGAACAAGGCGAACGGCGACGCACACGCGCAATTCTCCTTCAACGGTGCGATTCGCTGAATACAGTCACAATTGAATATATAAACTAGGAGCTGGTGTGACGATCATGAACCGTCACACCAGCTCTTGTGTATGTCAGGAAGCCACGAAACTCACTTCGGAATCAAATTCCTTTGGCGAGCAACTCGTGCAGCTGGGCGCGATGTTTTCGCTGTTCACGCGGATCAGGCACCGGCAGCGATGCCAACAACTTCTGCGTGTAGGGATTCTGCGGGTTATTCATAACCTGATCGGCATCACCATGTTCCACAATCTCGCCCTTATGCATCACCATAATGCGATCGGCCAGCATATCGACCACGGCAAGATCATGGGTGATGAACAAGCATGCGAAACCTATTTCCGCCTGCAGTTTCTTGAACAGCTCCAACACCTTCGCCTGTACCGACACATCCAATGCAGAAGTCGGCTCGTCGGCGATCAGCAGGCTCGGCTTAAGCGCCAGCGCTCGTGCCAAGGAGGCACGCTGACGCTGACCGCCGGAAAGCTCATGCGGGAACCGGTTCATATATGCACGCGGCAACTGCACCATTTCGAGCAGATCTCCCACATAGTCGCTCGCTTCCGACACAGACGAGTACTTTTTATGCACGATCAGCGGTTCTGCCACATTCTCCGCGATGGTCATCAGCGGATTGAATGAACTACCCGGATCTTGGAACACAAAACCAATATCAGCACGCTTGGGTTTGAATTGACGTTCCTTGACACCGTTCATTTCCACACCCAACACGTTCAGGGAGCCGCCGGACACTTTCTGCAAACCCGCGATGGCACGACCGGTAGTAGATTTGCCGGAACCGGATTCGCCGACCAATCCCAGCACTTCGGAACGGTGAATAGTGAAATCAATACCATTGACCGCCTTGAAATCAGGCTGCGTCAAATGCCCAGGATAGGTGATAGTCAGTCCCTTGGCCTCGACGGCAATGGGTTGGTCATGCCAATCCTTGCTGCGTTCAATCACCTTGCCCTGCTCATCACGAACGACCAGTTTCTGCCCGATACGCGGCACGGCCGCGAGCAACCGCTTGGTGTAATCGTCTTTCGGCGAGTAGAAGATCTGTTCGACGCTTCCCTGCTCGACCACATGACCTCGATACATGACCACCACTTCATCGGCGATATCGGCGATCACACCCATATTATGGGTGATAATCAGCACGGAAGCGCCGAATTCGTCGCGGGCAAGACGCAACAAGTCAAGAATTTCTGCCTGCACGGTCACGTCGAGTGCGGTAGTCGGTTCGTCAGCCAGAATCAGACCTGGATTGAGCACCAACGCCATGGCGATGACGATACGTTGTTTTTGGCCGCCCGAGAACTGATGCGGATAGTAGTCAATTCGAGTTTCGGCATCAGGAATGCCTACTTTTTTGAGGATATCCACGGACTTGGCACGAAGCTCCTTCTTGTCTTTCATGCCGTGCGCGCGAAGTCCCTCTTCGATTTGCCATCCGATGGTGTACACCGGATTAAGTACCGAATTAGGTTCCTGGAACACCATGGCTGCTTCTGATCCGCGCATACGGCGCAGATCTTCTCCGGAAAGAGACAGTACGTCAAGCTGCTCATTGCCTTCACGGTTCGACAGATAAATCGCGCCGGAAGTGGTTGCCGTCTCCGGCAACAGCTTGATAATCGAACGTGCGGTCACGGATTTTCCGGAACCTGATTCGCCAACCACACCCACCACGGTTTTGCGTGGGATGGTGAAGCTAATCTTGTCGATGGCTTTGATGGATCCTGCGTCGGTCATGAAGGAAACGCTCAGACCCTTGACTTGCGCAAGATTGGTTTGTTCGTCACTCATTGCGTCACTCTTCTTCCTTGGAGCCCCATTCGGAGGCGGTAAATGACGGGTCGCGATCCGTAACGGTCACTGGCTGATCGCTGGCTCCCATTGGATTCTTGGCGGCCGCGAGCTCGGCTATCACCTCGTTACGAACGCCCGGCTTCTGGCTGGGATCAACCGAAGTATCTTCGATGGATCCAACCACCTCACCAGCGGATTTGCGCGCACGCAGACGCGGGTCGGCAAGGTCATTGAGGGATTCGCCCACCAAGGTGATACCCAGAACAATCAATACGATGGCGATACCTGGGAACACTGCGGTCCACCAAATGCCCGCGGTTACATCCGACACGGAACGATTCAGATCGTAACCCCATTCAGCGGCTGCGGTAGGCTCGATGCCGAATCCGAGGAAGCCCAATCCCGCAAGAGTCAGAATCGCTTCGGACGAGTTCAACGTCAGAATAACCGGTAACGTTCTGGTGGAGTTCTTAAGAAGGTGCTTGGTCATGATGCGCCATGTCGACGCGCCCACCACGCGAGCGGAATCAACGTAAGCGGATTCCTTGATTCGAATGACCTCGGATCGAATGGTACGGAAATACTGCGGAATATAGACCACGGTGATGGAGATACCCGAAGCGAGAATGCCACTCCACAGACCAGACTGACCGCCGGAAATCATAATGGCCATCAGAATCGCAAGCAGCAGCGAGGGGAAAGAGTAGATGGCGTCGGCGATCATGACAAGCACACGATCCACCCAACCACCGAAATATCCGGAAACCAAACCGAGCAATACACCCGCGAAAATAGAAAGCAGCACAGCGATCACAATCGCAATGACCGCGGTACGAGAGCCCCAAATCACACGGCTGAACACGTCATAACCACCTGCGGTGGTACCCCAAATATGCTCGGATGAGGGTGCTGCCTGGGCCGGGAATGAAACTCCATTGGCATCTTTGAGCTGCGCATAGCCGTACGGTGCAATTACGGGCGCGAACAAGGCCACGAGCAGGAAGAACGCCGTGAGCAACAGGCCGGTAATCAGCATGCCTTTCTGCCAGCCGACCGCTACGCGAAGCTCCTTGATGATCGGAATCTTGGCCCAGAACGGAGCTTTCCTGTTGACTTTGAGATCGTTCAGACGAGTGTCACCCGGGACGATGACGTTATTTGCTGATGCAGTCATGTCAGTACCTCACTCTCGGATCCACCAACGCGGCGATAACGTCAACGATGAAGTTGACGACGGCCACGATGATGGCGATCAGAATCACAATGCCCTGCACAGCTACGAAGTCACGCGCTTTCAGATATTGGGACAACATGAATCCGAGTCCCTTCCATTCGAAGGTGGTTTCGGTAAGCACCGCGCCGGCGAGCATCAATGCGATCTGCATGCCCATAACGGTGATGATTGGAATAAGCGCCGGCCTCCATGCGTGCTTGCTGAGCAGACGTTTTTCGGCGACGCCACGCGAACGCGCAGCCTCGACATAGCCGGAATTGTAGGTGGAAATCACATTGGTGCGCACCAAACGAATAAACACGCCTGCGGTGAGCAATCCCAACGCCAGCGCAGGAAGCACGGCGTGACGCAACACGTCGGCCAGCACGCTCATATCACCCAGCTGCAGTGCATCGATAATGTAGAAGCCTGTCGGAGAGACGAGCCGGGTGAACTGCATTTCCGAAGACAACGAGCATCGACCGGATGCCGGCAACACGTTCAGCCAGATGGCGAAAATGAGTTTCAGGACCAATCCCAAGAAGAACACGGGGGTGGCGTAGCACAGAATGGCAAAGGTTCGAATGCCTGCATCGGCAGCGTGATCGCGTCTGCACGCAGCTACACGACCTAAGCCGATACCTACGATCAAAGCAACAATGAGCGATAGGAGCGCCAACTCGAAAGTCGCTGATCCGTAATGAACAAGAATGCTGATAACCGGCTGATTATCAGTCAACGTAGTGCCGAGATCCCCATGGAGCAAACCCCCAAGGTAATCGATATATTGCACAATAAGAGGACGGTCGTAGCCGGCCGCATGAACACGCTTTTGCAACTCGTCAGGGGTAAGACGACCACCCAATGCCGCAGAAATAGGATCGCCTGTAGCTCGCATCACGAAAAACACGACGGTGACGAGAATGAAAACGGTTGGAATAATGAGCAGGAATCGAGTCAGGACGAAACGGAAAAATCCGCCTGACAAATGATTCTTTTTGGCTTGTTTCGGCTTCGCCTCCTGAGAGACGGCCGGAGCTGCTGTGTCTGACACGCGATGCTCCTTGATAAGAAGCCTGTACGGCTTTGATTTACAACAATATCGAATCACTGCGCCGTTTCAGGCAGATAATTCGGGAAATGGGGACCTCCGGCCATAGACCGGGGATCCCCAGTGGTTTTCTATGCAGGCTGCGGCAGGTCATGCCGCACATCCGCACACATCACGCCTTGGTGACAGATGCGAAACGGAAACGGAAGGAAGCGTCGAGCACAACACCCTTCACGTTGGCGCCGGTAACTGCAACCTGCGCACCCTGCAGCAGCGGGATGGTGGACAGGTCTTCGGTTTCAAGGGTCTGAATCTTCTTGAGCAGATCCTCACGGGCGCTTTCGTCGGTTTCACCAGCCTGCTCCATAATCAAATCGTTGATTTCGGAGTTGGAGTAAGCGTTGTTCACGAAGTTGCCGTCACGGAAGAACGGAGACAGATAGTTATCCGGGTCGGAGTAATCCGGGAACCAGCCGAGCTGGTAGACCGGGTAGGATCCATCAGAGTCCTCGGTAACAACACGGTCTTTGTTGTACTGGGTCCATTCGGTGGACTGCAGGTCGACCTTGAACAGACCACCCTCCTCGAGCTGAGCCTTGAGAGCCGCATACTCGTCGGCGGAAGAGGATCCATAGTGGTCCGGATTGTACTGCAGCTTGAGCTCAACCGGAGTGGAAACGCCTGCGTCCTCAAGAACCTTCTTGGCCTTGTCGGCACTCGGCTTGCCGTTGCCGTCACCATACGCGGTCTTGAAGGTGTCTTCGTGACCAACTAAACCGTCCGGAATGTAGGAGTACATCGGGGTGTACGTGTCCTTATAGACCTTGGTCGCCAACTCCTCGCGGTCGATGAGGTTAGCAACGGCCTGACGCACAGCCTTGGCCTTGTCGGCATTCGGTTCGTCGGACTTGGTGCCGTACGGCTGGATGTTGAAGTTGAAGACCAGGAAGCGTTCCTCACCGCCCGGACCCTTGACGACCTTGACCTTGGAGTCCTTGGACAGATCATCGATGTCGGTCGGAGTCAGAGAACGGTAGGCCACGTCGACCTGTCCCTGCTGCACGGCCATCTTCAGGTTGGAAGAATCGGCAAAGTACTTGACCTGAACAGTGCTGTTCTTGGCCGGGGTCAGACCCTGATAAGAGTCGTTCTTGGAGTAGCCCGCAACCTCATTGGCCTTGTAGGAGGTCAGAATGTACGGACCGGCGAAAGCCTTCTCCTTGATGATGGTGTCAGCATCAGTGAGCTTGTCGGCGGAGAAGACCTCTTCGTCGACAATCGGACCGGCCGGGCTGGAAAGCACCTGCTTGAGGGTCACATCGTTCTTGACTTTGGAATGGAACACCACAGTGGTGTCATCCGGCGTATCGATGGATTCGATGTTGGCCAGCAACGAACTCGGACCATTCTCATCGTTGATCGTGTTGACACGGTCGAAGGAGAACTTGACATCGGACGAAGTCAGGTCGTGACCATTGGCGAACTTCAGGCCAGACTTGATCTTAACGGTGAACTCAGTGCCGTCGTCACTCCAGGTACCGTCATCCGCAGCGATGTCCGGAGACAGTTCAGAGGTGTTGTAGTCCTGCGCATACAGGAACGGGAACACGTTGATTTGAACGGCATAGGAACCGTTGTCATAGGAGCCGGCAGGGTCAACGCTAGTAACCTTGTCCGTGGTGCCGACGGTAATGACATCCGCATCCCCCGATGCGGAACCGCTATCCTTTACGCCGCCGCATGCCGCGAGCGAGGCCAGTGCGGCAATCGAAACAGCCGCAGCCATAATCTTCTTGTGATTCACTATGGAATCCTTTCTCTTCCTGCTGTCGTAATTGGTACTCCAAAACGACGTGCCATAAGGGTAGGGCACACTTTGTTAGCGAAACATTTCACGGAAGCTCATTGTGCGACATCACCCTTTCTCGATCCAACGAAAACTCAGCAATCACAACGGTTTTGCAGTTAATTTTTTTCCGAAAAGAGTGTGTCAAATAATGAGACAGCGAATCCCATATTGAGAATCGACGGTCCTCGTGACACGCCGAAAGACGGAACTTGCATCAACTAATTAACGGCGTTAATATATCAACTAGTTCAACGAAGGGTCCGTGCACTGGCGCAAGGAGGTGTCATGAGTAGTTACAGCGCTCAGCAATCATCGATTTCAGAAAACAATCGTTCCAGAATTCTGCAATACCTCTACCACAACGGCATCAGCTCACGTGCGCAAATCGCCAAAGCCATCGAACTCACACCCGCGGCCATTACGAAAATTACCGCAAAACTACTGTTCCGAGACGTTATCGAAGAAACCGGAGACATGGAAGGCGATAAGAATCGTCGTTCCATCGGCCTGAATCTCAATTGCGCGAAATACCATGTCGTCGGCGTGAAATTCGCACGAAGTCTGGTGCAGATCGCAGTGTTCGACCTGAAATGCAATCGTATTTCCCTCACCGACCTGCCCACCGTTGACGAGGAGCATATTCCCGAAACGGTAGAACAGATCCGGGCCACCGTACGACAGCTCATTGCGGACGATTCGAGCATCGTAGCCGTCGGCATGGCCGTTCCCGGTCCGTATCTGGTGGAGGAAGGTCGCACCGCGCTCGTCTCATCCATGCAGGGTTGGCGGCAGGTCAACTTCATCAAGGAGTTCAGCGAAGCGTTCAACGTACCCGTATTCGTTGAACAGGACGCACGCGCAGGCGCCTTGGCGCAGTTCCTGTTCAACCCGGAACTGTCCGAGGGATCGCTCGCCTACTATCTGCTTGGCGAGGGCATCGGCCTCGGCATCATCGACAATGGTTCGATCTATTACGGCGCGCACGGCACGGCCACCGAAATCGGACACATCTCCGTTGACGTCAACGGCAAGCCTTGCGACTGCGGCAATATCGGGTGCCTGGAACGTTACTGCTCAGCCAACGCAATCCACGAACGGCTCAACGAACAGCCGAGCATTGTGCCCGGATGCGAGGCAATGACGCACGCGCAGGCATGCACCGCGCTGTTCGCCAAAGCTGCGGCAGGAGACAAAGCGGCCATGGATCTGACTTCCGAGGTCGCTCGATATATCGGATATGGCGCGGTCAATATCATCAACGCCTTCAATCCGACGCATATCGTACTCGGCGACATCATCTCCCAAGCCGGACAGCCCTTGCTTGACGAGGTCAAAAAAGTCGTTCGGGAACGTACCATCCCCGAAGTCGGGCACGATACCAAAATCACCTTGTCCAACCTCCCAACGGACGCCACCGTCAGCGGTGCCGCGGCCGTGGCCATCACCAATTTTCTGGAACATCCTTCGATGTTCTTTGACGTCGCATAGCACGCCACAACCAAAGAAAGGAACACCATGTCCAAGCCAATCGTCATTTCTCTCGGCGAAATCCTGTGGGATATGCTCCCCACCGGCAAGCGTGCCGGCGGCGCACCCGTCAATTTCGCATACCATGCGTCCCAGAACGGCGCGGAAAGCTTCGCCATCAGCGCCGTCGGCAACGACGAGCTGGGTACCGAACTGCTCTCCGACGCTCACAAGGCCGGCATCAACACGCTGGTGCAGACCAACGAATACCCGACCGGCACGGTTGACGTGGCCCTGACCAACGGCATTCCGGAATACACCATCGTCGAAAACGTGGCTTGGGACCACATCAAGCTCACCGACGAGCTCGTCGAAGCCGTGTCCAAGGCCGACGCCGTCTGCTTCGGCACCTTGGGTCTGCGCTCCCCCGAATCCCACGACACCATCGTCGAACTGCTCAAGCACACCAAGGAAGGCGCTCTGAAGTTCTTCGACATCAACCTGCGTGCGAACTTCTACTCCAACGAACTCATCGAAGAACTGCTCGGCTATGCGAACATCTTCAAGATCAACGACGAAGAGCTGATCATGATGCGCGACATGTTCTCCATTCCTGAGTGCAACGACGAAGAGGCATGCAAGTGGTTCATCGACCGCTTCGACCTTGAGTACACCATTCTGACCGGCGGCGCCACGTTCAGCACCATCACCGCCAAGAATGGCGAGGTTTCCACGCTGCTGACCCCTCACGTCGAGGTTGCCGATACCGTTGGTGCAGGCGACTCCTTCTCCGGTTCCTTCACCGGCAAGCTGCTGAGCGGCGCACCGCTCAGGGAAGCGCATCGTGCGGCTGTGAACACCGCCGCCTACGTGTGCACCAAGGAAGGCGGCTGGCCAACCTACCCTGTGGAAGGCGTTCCGGATTATCTCGCCGAAGCCGGCAAGTAAGCCCAGATTTTCCTTTCATCATCAACGAGGCCATGTCTGCCATCATGGCCTCGTTTTTCATACCCATATTCAATCCGCAATTGGTGCAATCACGATTGTCACGATATACGCACCTCAACGAAGAATGATGCCATCAACGACACCAGCAACACCACAAACGCCGCTTCACAATCCGATATTCCGCAGTCAGTTTCCGATTTCATGCGGCATATCACCGACTTGTGTGGCGGCGAACACGCAAGATGGGCCGAAAACTTCAACGCAGGATTCGCCAATACACTCACCACCACCGTGAGACGGCATGATGACGGCACGACGTTTCTGCTGACGGGAGACATACCTGCCATGTGGCTGCGCGACTCCTCAGCGCAATTCCGACCATATCTCGCCGTAGCCGTAGATGATCCCGAGCTCACCGCGCTTATTACCGGGCTTGTTCGGCAGCAATTCAGGTTCATCAATATCGATCCATACGCAAACGCGTTCAACGAAACACCCAGCGGCGCTACCTGGGATCCGAACGATCAGACCGATTCGTTCGGACCATGGTTGTGGGAACGCAAATACGAGGTGGACTCCCTGTGCTACCCCATTCAGCTGGCGTGGCTGTTGTATCGCAATACAGGAACCACCAGCCATTTCGATGATGCGTTTGTAAGCGGCATCCGTCGAATCCTTGACGTGTTCGAAACCGAGCTTGACCATTCGAATTCGCATTACCGCTTCTTCCGTCCGAACGACGATCCGCGCGACAGCGTGCCCAACCATGGTACCGGAGGACCTTTTGCCGTCACCGGCATGACATGGTCCGGATTCCGCCCCAGCGACGACGCCTGCGTCTACCCATATCTCGTGCCGTCCAACATGTTCGCCAGCGTGGTCATGGGATATGTGCAAAGGATTTTCATCGACGTGCTTGACGATCGTGAAATCGCCGGTCGTGCCGCGGCGCTGCAGCATTCCATCGATGATGGTCTTGCCCATCACGCAACCATCCGCAATGCGGCCGGAAACGCTATCTACGCATACGAAGTGGACGGTCTCGGCAACGCGTTGCTTATGGATGACAGCAATGTGCCGAATCTTATGTCGGCACCTTATCTCGGATTCTGCGAAGCGGACGATCCGCTGTATCTCGAAACGCGCAATACTTTGCTGAGTCAGGAGAATCCTTACTATTTCGAGGGTGACTATGCACATGCCATCGGTTCTCCGCATACGCCAGAAGGTTATGTTTGGCCGATCGCCATGGCCATGCAAGGATTGACAAGCCACGACAAAGCCGAAAAAGAACGTATTCTTGATCAACTTGTCGCCGCCGACGCCGGCACGCATCTCATGCATGAAAGCTTTGACGCGAACGACCCGAACTCCTATACCCGTCCGTGGTTCAGCTGGGCCAATATGATGTTCTGTGAATTGGTCATGGATTATTTCGGTATTCACGTCAAGCTGTGAGTGGCTATCAGTTTAAGCTTTGGCTTCGCTCACAGCGCAAGAATTACGGTAGATGATTTGCACTTATTGACATTCCATGATATCTTGAAAAGTCCGGTCTTGCACCGGGTGCTTGATAATTCAAGATTGGGGATGATCGGTTTCGACGGTGACCTGTTCGTCGCAGGGAAGCGTGCCGAGAACGTAGGGTCCGCTCGTGGATGCCCCCTACAAAAGAATAAGTGCTAAATCTAACCGCACTGAGTTCGCTCTCGCTGCCTGAGCTTCGCGCCAGGATTAACCAGTGAGCAGCCGCTCCGTTCACTCCTTCTCGTCTTTGGAAGGATGCTGAGCGTCGTTTAGAAGACTTGCTTTGTCGACTGAGCCACAGGGCCGGCAAGGGACTTTTACTGTAGATATGCCCGCCATCAGTTGTCTGCGATATCGATGGGAGCAGAAAAATCGCCGCACGGCCAGCAGACTACGCACGTAGAAGACTGAGGGTTCGGTTATCGGACCGGGGTTCAATTCCCCGCATCTCCACCAGATGGACATTACACGAACACCTATTTTTTCAAAGGCGGCTTTGCTGTAAGGGTGTGGCTGTGATGTCAAAACAGAACCAGAGGGTCAAGGTACATTGTACCTTGACCCTCTGGTTTTTTGTATGCTTATGATCTATTGGGATTCAGTACCCAATCATAATAGACAGATCATCGCAAGTAATGCGAGTGTTCATATACACTCACCTCTTCTGCTTGTTGGGTGCTATACCCCACCCCCCGCTGGACACAGAATTTATTCTGCGGCTGCGCGTTCTGCAAACTCTTTTGAAGGGGACGCCAAAACGCCGATTCAATTGGCAGGGATGGAACAAATCGCGCGCCTCTTATAACCTTTGCCGCTTGCTAAGAAATAGGGAAGCACTTGGAAGATGGGGTAGATCAAAATTTACTATCCAAAAGATTGGGAAATCCACGTATACATGATATAATTACTTTTAGCGTGATAGCTATCACATATGGAGGTGCATTATGGCTGTCAGTTATAAAAAACTGTTTCACCTATTAATAGAGCGTGACATGACAACTTCTCAGCTCCAAAAACAAGCGGGCTTCTCTGCAAATATCATTTCTCGTCTCAAGCGGAATGGGACCGTTTCTTTGGACACCATTGAAAGTATTTGCCGCACGATGAACTGTAGCGTAGATGACATTCTCGAATTTATACCAGACAAGGTGGAAAACTAATGAATTATATTTTCTTGTTGAAAAAACAAATGCTAAAGGGGGGCTCTGAATGAATTCAAACTGGAGGAACCGTCCAACTACCATTGATTATATTTCCAAAGACATAGACTGGGTTATAGGTATTGACGAAAGCGGGTCTCCTAGTTTAAAGCAGGTTCAAAAAGCTAAAAAGGCTCGTACTGATGCCGTTGAAAGCGAACGTCATTTTACGGTTACTGCTGTAGCAATCAAAATGTCGGATTTTATAACTGCGCGAGATATGGTCATGGAATTGAAAAACAAATACTGGAACGATGCACTGTTTAAGTACAAAGGGGATGAAAAACGCATTTGTTTCCATTCTCGTGAAATTCGTGGGCGTAGAGAAGCATTCAATCCGGAACTAATAGATTACAAGGCGTTTATTGATGACTTAAGCCAGTTAATGAAAAATGTTCCATTAACCCTATATGCTTCCCATATTGATAAAGTCAAGCATGTAGATAAATATATATATCCAATGCCTACATATGATCTCTGCATGACATTTGTTCTAGAACGTATTTTGAGAAATATGCGTGACGATCAAACATGCATACTGGTTTTAGAAGCACGCGGTACCCAAGAAGATAAACAGCTGCTTGAATTCATCAAGGGATTAATTGACCATGGTACTAATTATTATGGATCAAAATATTTTCAGCGAATTAAAGGTGTATATTTTAATCCTAAATGGTCTGCGTTGGCTCATGACAAAAAATCCTATTGGGAATTGGAATTAGCTGATTTATGTGCGTATCCAATTCAGAAATACTTCGTGTATGGCACGAAAGATCAAGCCTTTGATGTGTTGCTACCAAAATTTTGTGGGTACCCAGATGTTAGTGGAAGGGGCATGAAAAGTTTTCCATAAAAAAGAGCCGCATTACTGCGACTCTCCGTTTGCTCAATGCAAACCCCAGAAAGATAATTCTTTCATGTTCATTATAGCAAAATTGCTTGAAAAGTCAATCCTGTCAATGGATTTCACTTCCACAGAAAAGACAGCGATATCAAATAATATCGGTTTTTGACCCCATTGTAAAAGCTGGGTGTTTTGTATCAAGTATGTTATTCTATACAGGTAGACATAACACGAACACCTATTTGGGGCGGCTTTGCTGTAAGGGGGCTGCATGTTCTGCGAACACTTTTGAAGGATACGCCAAAACATAGCCCCATCGCATGGATGTGACGATTTGTTATATCCTGATTATCTCGAGGGCTATCGTGAAGCGGCATAGCTCTTAGTCAATGAGTGGACAAACCGTTCCTTATCGAATGCTTTCATGTCTGCACCCTATGGTCTATTTTAGAGCAGAGGGCGTCGTGAATTACGACACCCTTGTGTATGGTGTGGTACGCTCTGAAATAGGGCCTACCTTGGAAGATGGGGTGGCAATATACCATCCCATCGAGCAGTATGGTTTTCACCAAAAGGGCTTTTTAAAGCGGCCCCCCTTACTCAGAACGATAGCTATGGTGTATTATCCTTCCAAATAAGAGCTCGAATTCCGCATTTTTACTCTGTAAGGATACTGCGCTCTCGATTCAATCTGGTACATCGCAAAACGCGACGCACCGAACATGAGCGGGTAGGTAAAACGCCTATCCATCTCAGGTGTGAGAAATACCCCCATGGAACAAACCGTTCCTCCTCATTACTGCGACAAAAAGGGACGCCCCGAAATAGGGCGCCCCTTTGCATATTATCTTTGAACTTTACTTCATTCCTCACTTTTATCAGAATACTTCTTTTTCCATGTTTCCAATTCCTTTCGCCCTTCTTCGCTGGCGTATAATTTCTGAATTTCAGGCACGAGGAATCGGGCGAAGGAATCTATGATGGACTGTGGCAGTTCGATTTCGTATAGATTCTGATGATTTTCTTGGCCGGCCATGGATGAGTTGCCCCAACAGCAAAACCTTACTGGCTTAACTCAGTCCATCTCACACTCCTTCCCGGCGATACACAGCTGCCAAAGATTCTTCCCATACACAGAGGAGAGACAGATCATTTCAAAACCTGAGAAAATTCTCATAGAGCTCCTTTCTCACCCCTTCCCTTCCGGGGTTTTCACCAGAAAATCCCGCACAAATAGCTAGGATAGGAAGGGAATGAATCGAATTAAACTAAGTATATTTATCCTTTTCTTTTTATCTACCGTCTGTTTTTCGTACTTCAAGAAAGCAGATTACCGTACTTATTAGACTCGTTTTTCAGTCTTCCGGCGTTCCGCAACCGGATTTCTTGAAGTCGGTGTTTGAAACCGCTTCATAGTGTTTTGGGTAAATACGGTTGGGTTTTCCACACCCCTGTTTTTTGATGGATACAAGATCGGCATATTGTAGCTCCCGCAGCGTGTCCACCGCTTTTTGACGGCCACAGTGCAGCAACTCACACACCTCGTTGATGGGGTAATACAGATAAATCTTCCCATACTCGTCGGCCCATCCGTTTTTGCGGGACAAGTCCGTTCGACGCAGGATCATCGCATACAACAGTTTGGCTTCGCTTGACAAGGAGCAAAAACTTGATGCCTCAAACAGAAAATTGGGTAGGCGTATAAAACTTTGGGCCGGTTGCTTTTGATGAATATAAAATGGTTTTGTAACCATAACAGGTACCTCCATGCGGACAATTAGAACATGATTTCCGAGTGATAATGGGGATTGCTATTCACCTCCATGGTTGCCGGGCTGGAAACCGAGTATTTATCCAGCTTTTGAAAGCTCTATTTGTCCATATTCGACCTCCGTTTCCTGTCACTTGCTGTTTTCTGGCGGCGGTGTACCTTGCGGGCACAATTGGAACAATACTTGGCACGGTTGGATTTTGCCAGAAATGGCGTACCACATTCTGCACATCGCTTCAATCCTTTGGGACTGGTGATTTCAGCTTGTAAGGCCGGAGCACCTGGTAAGACCCAATCCCGGAACCAGGTACAGCACAGAGAATAAGAGATACTCTGTACACAGACACAAGGCTCGCCATCATCCAGCGCGATACAGCTGCCGCCGTCATAATTGCAGCAGAATTTTCGAATCAACGCATTGGCCTTTCTCCTTTGATTGGGCGTCATTTGAATCGACAAATTCTCTTTCCTCCCAGCTTTTTGGTTGCAGCTTATGCAGATATTTTTCTATATGCCTTCCTCCGTTTCATATAGAGAATTGATTTTTTAAGATTTATGGTTTATGATAATAGTAAACTATAAACCATAGTTCGATTATACCGCAGAAAACCACCAAATTCGGTATATCAACCACAGATTATTTTTGTTTCAAATTCTTTATATTGTAAATTTTAGTTTATGAAACAGAGGGGTTAACTCATGCTATATGACGAAGCACAGGTGGCGCTGACCAAAGAGCGCTTGGAAGATCTACGCAAAGAAAAAAAGCTGTCCTTTGAACAGCTTTCCAAGCAGCTTGCAGAGCGTGGCGTCAGCATTAGCCATACAAACCTAAAGAATTATGAAATCAACGATCCTCTCCATCCGCTGTATGGACGCACTCGTAGCATGAGCATCGAGTATCTGGTCGCTTTTGCGGATTTTTACGATGTTTCAGTAGAGTATCTGCTGGGGCTGTCTAACTCCCGCAAACAGGAATACAACAATATTTCCGATCAGCTGGGGCTGTGCGATGGAGCAATCGAAGAATTGATCCGATGCAAGGAAAAGTCCGGCAGCGAGGAAGACCCAAAAATGTACGCACAGCAGGATACAGCAATTCTAAATGATTTTCTCACCAGTATGGAGTTTGAAATTGTGATGGAGAAAATCAAGCAGAGTCTGTTTGCGTATTATCTATATACTTTAAGTCGCAATGACTTGGCGGTAAAACGACGCGAGCAAAATGCCGCAGAGCTGGAAGAAGCCCGCCTGCTGATGAACAAATACGGTTACTTCCCGGTAGAAAACGATGTGATTTCCCAAGTCCATATGGAAAATGCTATTGGTGTACTGAACTCTTATCTGCGCAAACTGCCAAAGAGATTATGGGAAAAAAACGAACAAGTTCTTCGCTGAATTTATAGATATAATATTAAGCAATAGGAGGATCTACAAATGCCTGAAATAAACACCACCAACATCGGTTTTGAGAAACAAATATGGGACGCCGCCTGCGTCCTCCGCGGTAACATTGATGCATCCGAATACAAGTCCGTTGTTCTCGGACTTATCTTCTTGAAATATATTTCGGATCGCTTTGAGGCGAAATACCAAGAACTTCTTGCGGAAGGAGATGGCTTTGAAGAAGATATCGATGAGTACACCGCAGAGAATATCTTTTTTGTTCCTGAAAATGCTCGTTGGAGTGTAATTTCATCTGCGGCGCACACCCCTGAAATTGGCACTGTAATCGATGATGCAATGCGCAGTATCGAGAAAGAAAATAAGCGTCTCAAAGATATTTTGCCCAAGAACTTTGCTCGTCCTGAGTTGGACAAGCGGCGGCTCGGTGAGGTTGTTGATCTCTTTACGAACATTCAGATGATTGAACACGGGAATAGCAAAGACATCCTCGGCCGTACATATGAATATTGTCTCTCCAAGTTTGCGGAACAGGAAGGAAAACTCGCCGGTGAATTTTACACTCCCTCTTGTGTTGTTCGTACACTGGTTGAGGTTTTACAGCCCTACAACGGTCGCGTTTACGATCCCTGCTGCGGCTCCGGCGGTATGTTTGTTCAGTCTGCCAAATTTGTAGAGAATCATGGCGGTAATATCAACAAGATTTCTGTTTTCGGTCAGGACTCCAACCCGACTACATGGAAAATGGCGCAAATGAATCTTGCTATTCGCGGTATTGAAGCAGACCTTGGCAAATTTAATGCAGATACATTCTTTAATGACTGCCATCCTCAGCTCAAGGCTGACTTCATCATGGCGAATCCTCCCTTCAACCTGTCTGGATGGGGTCAGGATAAGCTTCTGGATGATGTACGCTGGCAGTATGGTACGCCTCCTGCCGGTAATGCCAACTTTGCTTGGTTGCAGCACATGATCTGGCATCTCGCTCCGAACGGACGCATCGGTATGGTGCTGGCAAACGGCTCTCTGTCTTCTCAGTCTGGTGGTGAAGGTGAGATCCGCAAAAACATCATCAACGCCGATCTGGTGGACTGCATTATTGCTATGCCCACACAGCTTTTCTACACCACGCAGATCCCGGTGTCACTTTGGTTTGTCTCCAAGAACAAGAAGCAGAAAGGCAAGACGCTGTTCATCGACGCAAGAAAGCTCGGTACAATGGTTACTCGCAAGCTGCGTGAGCTGACCGACGAAGACATCAAGAAGATTGCCGACACCTACAACGCTTATGTAGTGGGAACGCTGGAAGACGAAAAGGGCTTCTGTGCTGTTGCGACCACTCAGGACATTGCAAAGCAGGATTATATCCTCACTCCGGGACGCTATGTTGGAATTGAGGATCAGGAGGATGACGGTGAGCCGTTTGAAGAAAAGATGAGTCGCCTTACCTCTGAGTTATCAGGTCTCTTTGTGAAGTCTCACGAGCTTGAGGCTGAGATTAAGGAGAGATTGGGGGCGATTGGTTATGACATCTGATGTATTCAATACAACCCTCGGTGAATTGTCTTTTGGAGGCAAAGGATATTACGGAATAGGAGCTTCTGCTGTTCCTTACTCACCAGAACTATACACCTACTTACGAATAACAGACATCAACGATGACGGAACTCTGAATATGGCAGATTTGAAGTCCGTTTCCGATGAAAAAGCATCCAACTATCTACTAAAGCCGAATGACATTGTGTTTGCGAGGACCGGCGCAAGCACTGGGCGAAATTATTTCTACGATGGTACAGATGGCGAATTTGTTTTTGCAGGATTTTTGATTAAGTTTTCTCTTGATCCGAGCAAGGTCAATCCAAGATACATCAAATACTACTGTCAGTCTCAGGTATATCGTGATTGGATTGCTGCCTTTAACACTGGCAGCACAAGAGGAAATATAAATGCTCAAACCTTAGCTTCTACGCCGATTAGTCTCCCTAATAGGGAAACTCAAGATCGCATTGTTAAGATTTTGGATTCGCTGGAAAACAAGCGGAGATATAATAAGCAGATAAACGATAATTTACAGCAGCAAGCGATGGCACTGTATACTTCGATGTTCCTTGACAATCCTGCGCTTGAAACCACAGCAGGAACACTTAAGGACATTGCTGATATCTCGATGGGACAGTCTCCCAATGGATCCAGCTATAACGAAAACGGCAATGGTGAAGTGTTTTACCAAGGTCGCGCCGAATTCGGTTATCGTTTTCCGACACGACGGCTCTACACAACCGAACCAAAGCGTATGGCTGAAGCTGGGGATGTGCTTTTGAGTGTACGCGCACCTGTTGGTGATTTGAATGTGGCATACGAGCGATGTTGCATTGGTCGTGGTTTGGGAGCTATTCACAGTCGTAACAGATATCAGTCCTTTGTGTTATATACCATGTTCGCGCTGCGCCCGCAGTTGGATGTTTACAATGGAGAAGGCACCGTGTTCGGCTCAATCAACCGTAATGCGCTTAACGACATGCCAATCGATATACCCTCCGAAGACGCAATTGCTGCATTTGAAGCAATCGCGCGTCCGATGGATGATATGATTCGTTCCAATTATGAAGAAAACTGCCGTTTGCAGGAACTGCGAGACTCCCTGTTACCACGACTTATGAGCGGTGAAATCGATGTAACAGATATTGATATTTAAACCGCTAAATTATCGTTTACCACCCTATTAACTCTCAGCAGTGGCGAGAGTTTATATTCAAAGGAACTGCCACTGGTCGTCGTTCTCTTTAATCAAAAAGGAGACACGACGATGAAAGAACAACTTATTTCAGAGATACAGCGTAAGATGCTACCGTATCTCAACAATGAACAACTGATGCAGCTTAGACACGCACTGGGCGAAACGCTGCAAAGTGCAACCATCAGCTTTGATGACGGCATAGAAACTGATGATCGAGATGCAGTAGATGCGTTTATCTCTGCAAAGCGCATTGAGGGATGCTCAGAGAAAACCTTGAGCTATTATCGGAAGACCATAGAGTCTATGACTTCTGGTATAGGGAAGAAAGCGCAGCAGATTACCACGGACGAGCTTCGTAAATATTTAATCAGCTATCAGGTGCAGCGTGGTTCAAGCAAAGTAACGATAGACAATATCCGGCGCATTCTATCCAGCTTCTTCTCATGGCTTGAAGATGAGGACTTTATCGTCAAAAGCCCAGTGCGCCGGATTCATAAAGTCAAAACTGCAAAGGTGATCAAGGATATCTATACAGATGAGGCATTGGAGCTGATGCGCGACAACTGCTCAACAGTGCGTGACTTAGCCATTATCGACCTTCTTGCATCCTCCGGGATGCGTGTTGGAGAGATGGTCACGCTCAATCGTGAGGACATCGACTTCAACGAACGAGAATGTGTGGTCATTGGTAAGGGCAACAAGGAACGATTGGTTTACTTTGACGCGAGGACAAAGATACACTTACAGAACTACTTGAGCTGCAGGACCGATACAAACCCTGCCCTCTTCGTCTCTCTCAAAGCACCGTATGAACGCCTTATGATCGGAGGCGTTGAAACAAGGTTACGAGAGCTTGGAAAGCGGCTGAACTTGCCGAAGGTACACCCTCATAAGTTCCGGCGAACGCTGGCAACCTCAGCCATAGATAAAGGAATGCCCATAGAGCAAGTCCAGCAGCTCTTAGGGCATCAGAAGATCGACACCACCATGCACTATGCGATGGTGAAACAACAAAATGTGAAGCTGGCACACAGAAAATACATCGGATAGGATGGTGCAAATATGGCATATACAATTCGTCCTCTTGGTAGCTTTTCAGAGATGAAATATGGGAAAATGCCTAAAAAGAATATTATTTCCGATATTGGCAAATACCCTATATTTAGCGGTTATAGAGTTGTTGGCTATTGTGATGAGTGCAATATAGATGAACAGCAGCTAATTGTTGTTGCACGGGGCGTAGGCGGAACCGGTGATGTAAAATTAACTCCGGGAGCGTGTTACTTGACTAATCTTTCTATCGCAGTATTGGTTGATGAAAGTGTTGCTTTGAAGAAATATTTATACTACTACTTTCTCAAAAACAATCTTTGCTATTTAGATTCGGGATCAGCACAATCACAGATTACTATTGGTGACTTAAAAAATGTAGAAGTTCCGTTACCGTCTCTCGAAATACAGCGGAAAATTGTTTCAGTACTCGATGCCATAGACAAGAAGATTTGTAATAATAGCGAAATAAACGATAATTTAGCTGCCTGATGTTTTCAACTTGATGTACTGCTTTTTCCAAGCACGAGACGGCTTCTTGCACATGCAGTCGGAAGATGAAAAAGCACAAATGTTAGGCAATCCATTATTGCCGCAAATATCAGGGTTGTTTGCTCTGCAACCGTAGGTTTGTGTTTCGGTGTCTTCGGGACGGAGTGGCGAATTGAAAGGGATCAATAATTCCTTCTGGTTCATATTGCCACCTCCGACACATCAATCTCACCAGACATGAGCTTTGGCAATAACTCGTCTCTGAGGGTAGCGAGTTTTTTGTTTTCAATGCGATTGGCAATTATCAAGTCAATCATCGGTTGCAAGACTGCACCTATTTTCTCATAGTCATTCTGTGAAGGAATAACTACTTCGGCTTTGGATAGTTCTTCGCGTTTTATATGTCCCATAGTTGTTGCCTTATCAGCAGCTATGGCAATAAAGCGTTCCAAATGGTGAGCTGTCCACAAGTAGTAAAACCACTTGTCATAGGTCTTCGATGTAACTTTGAAAAGATGCTGGTTAAGCCCACAAGTGCCTCCGCACCAAATGTCTACAAGAAGACTGCCTGACCACGAAAAGACAACATCGCCATCATGGATTATGTATTCTGTTTTAATCGACGGAGAGCAAAGTTCGCTACTGGCATCGCATGATCCCTGACGAAGCTCTTTGATCTTGAGAACGGGAATGCCGATCTCATTCTCAGAGGGACGGAATTTCTGCATGGCAAGACCATTCAGATAATCAGCAATATCCAATAAGCACCCTTTTGTCCATGATGAAGGAAGTTCTTCGATGTTAATAAAGGCTTTCCTAAAGACAGAAAGAGCTTGTTGTTGTAAATTATCGTTTATAGGAGGTAGTATGCTGCAACGACTTATTAACGATATGAATAATGCTCTTTCCGCGAATTGCTATCTTGCAGCCCTTTCTATTGCACTTATGCTGCCGGATATTTGTGGAAAGGCGGCGTACCCCAATTTGAAGGTGGGCGATAGATACAAAGCATGGTATGACGATTTTGTAGGCAAATACGAGATCCCCCCGGTACCAGAAGGCTGGCCTAATGATACAAAAATGCCTTACCTAAGTGGAGAAGTGATATATTCTTTAAGAAACTCATTTCTTCACCAAGGCACACCCAATATTGAATCTGAAAAGATAAAAGCTGCGGAAAACAAAATAGACAAGTTCTCACTTGTTATAGAGTCAAAGAACGAATTTGATATTTATTCTGACGCATCAGGGATTTTGAATGGTAAGATTCGTACATACAGGGTAAATGTCCGCAGACTGTGTCTTATCATCGGGGCGAATGCATCTGCTTATTACAAAGAAAACAAGGCTAAGTTTGACTTCTTTAATTTTACAATCATTGACCGGGATCAAGAAATAGAAAGGATGAAGAGGTTAGAACTTTAGGAAGGGTGAAAACTATGGCAGGATATTACACAGAATCGAATTATGAGAACGCAGTTCTCCAACTTATCAATGAAGGGCTGGGATATACCTATGTCTACGGACCGGATGTGGAGCGTGACTACCATTCTCCGCTTTATGAGGATGTTCTATTACCCTCTTTGCAGCGTATCAATAAGGGTATGCCTCTTGAGGCATTGAATGAAGCAATCTATAAACTCAAGAACTTTGAAACCGGGACGCTCCTGCAAAAGAACATGGTCTTCATGGACTATCTGCAAAACGGTGTGCCAGTCAAATACTTTGATAATGGCGAGGAACGCTCTACCCTCGTCTATCTCATCGACTTCAAAAATCCTTCCCAGAATGACTTTACCGTTGCTAATCAGTGGACTTTCATTGAAAACTCCGAGAAGCGTCCTGATGTTATCCTCTTTGTAAATGGTCTGCCGCTTGTCATTGTCGAGCTGAAATCTCCTTCCCGCGAAGAAACCGACGCATCCGACGCATACAGGCAGCTCAGAAACTATATGTACGAGATCCCCTCCATGTTCATCTATAATGCTGTGTGCGTTATGAGTGACATGACCACTTCCAAAGCCGGTACGATCACCTCCGGGGAAGACCGCTTTATGGAGTGGAAAACCACGGACGGCAGCTATGAGAACGCACAGTATGCTGCCTTTGATACCTTCTTTGAAGGACTATTTGAGAAGAACCGCTTCCTTGACATCGTGAAGAACTTCATCTGCTTCAATGTGGATGGGCAGAACACCTTCAAAATTCTTGCCGGTTATCACCAATATTTTGCGGTCAAGAAGGCTGTTGCATCAACGCTGAACGCTACTGTGACGGATGGTAAGGGCGGTGTATTCTGGCATACACAGGGCAGCGGAAAATCGTTGTCCATGGTCTTCTATGCCCACTATCTGCAAGAGGCTTTGGAAAGCCCTACAATTGTTGTAATCACAGACCGAAATGACCTTGACGATCAGCTTTATGGGCAATTCTCTCGTTGCAAAGACTTTCTGCGGCAAACTCCGCAGCACGCTGAGAATCGGAAACACTTAAAGGAACTGCTGGCGAACCGGCAAGCAAACGGCATCATCTTTACAACGATGCAGAAGTTTGAGGAAAGTGGAGAAGCCCTCTCCGAGCGTCGAAATATCATTGTCATGGCTGATGAAGCGCACCGTGGGCAGTATGGCTTGACTGAAAAGGTTGTTGTGAAGCAGAAAGAAAATGGAGATGTTGAAGCGAAAACAATCATCGGCACAGCTAGAATTATTAGAGACAGCTTGCCAAACGCTACTTATATCGGATTTACCGGCACTCCTATTTCCTCCAAAGACCGAAGCACCCGTGAAGTGTTCGGTGATTACATTGACATTTATGATATGACGCAAGCCGTCGAAGATGGTGCTACCAGACCTGTTTACTATGAGAGCCGTGTTATTCATCTCAAGCTGGACGAGAACACACTGCATCTCATCGACACAGAATATGACATTATGGCGCAGAATGCAGATCCGTATGTCATTGAAAAGAGCAAAAAAGAGCTTGGTCAGATGGAAGCGATTCTTGGTGCTGACCAGACGATAGACTCTCTGGTTAGTGACATCCTCGACCACTACGAGAATTACCGGGCAAATATCCTCACCGGCAAGGCAATGATCGTGGCATATTCCCGTCCTATTGCCATGAAGATATACAAGCGCATTCTTGAACTGCGTCCTGCATGGACTGAGAAAGTCGGCGTGGTTATGACGCAGGGCAACAACGACCCCGAAGAATGGCGTGAAATCATCGGCAATAAGGCACACAAGGACGATTTAGCAAGGAAGTTCAAAGACAACAGCTCTCCTATGAAGATCGCAATCGTAGTTGATATGTGGCTAACGGGCTTCGATGTTCCATCCCTTGCAACCATGTATGTCTATAAGCCTATGGCTGGACACAATTTGATGCAAGCCATCGCCCGTGTCAATCGCGTATTCAAAGACAAAGAAGGCGGTCTTGTCGTTGACTATGTGGGTATAGCGGCTGCTTTGAAGCAAGCCATGAACGACTACACCACCAGAGACAAGAAGAACTACGGAGACACTGATGTCAGCAAGGCGGCATACCCCAAGTTCCTTGAAAAGCTGGAAGTTTGCCGAGACCTGTTCTATGGATTTGACTATGCAAAGTTCTTGACCGGTTCTGATTTGGACAAGGCAAAAACCATCAGCGGCGGTGTAAACTACATACTCGGAAAGAGTGTTGCAGAACATGAGCTGCCCGACAACGAGAAGACACAGAATGTGTATGTGAAAGAGGCTCTTCTGCTCAAACAAGCTCTTTCCCTCTGCGGAAGCTTGGTGGATGAGAGGACACGCTTTGAAGCAGCATTCTTTGAGTCCGTTAGGACTATGATTGTCCGGTTGATGTCTGGTGGCACAGGAAAGAAATTCACACTGCCCGAAGTGAACGAGCGCATTAACGAGCTGCTGAAAAGCAGCATCAAAAGCGAAGGTGTTATCAACCTCTTCTCCGATGTGCAGGCTGAGTTTTCTCTGTTCGATCCCAAATTTCTTGAAGAGATAGCGAACATGAAAGAGAAAAACCTTGCTGTCGAGTTATTGAAGAAACTCATTGCCGAGCAAGTATCTGTCTACCGCCGCACGAATGTTGTCAAATCGGAAAAGTTTTCCGAGTTGATCCAATGCGCAATGAATCGCTATCTCAATGGGATGTTGACGAATGAGGAAGTCATTGCTGAGCTTTTGAAATTGGCAAAACAAATCGCAGCTGCAAATGCGGAAGGTGAAGCAATGGGCTTGACAGCAGATGAGCTGGCATTCTATGATGCCCTAACCAAGCCTCAAGCGATTAAGGATTTCTACGAACACGAAGAATTAATTGCTATAACAAGGGAGCTGACTGATCTTCTGCGAAAAAACCGCACAATCGACTGGCAGAAAAAAGAGAGCGCAAGAGCCGGTATGCGGCGTTTGGTGAAGCGATTGCTCAAGAAGCACAAGTACCCACCAGAGGGTATGGACGATGCTGTTCAGACGGTTATGAGCCAATGCGAGATGTGGACGGATCACGCAGAACTATAAAATTGAATCAGCTTGTTATGTTCTGCGTCAAGATTAGATTTCGAACATAATATAACAAGCGTTCGCAGAACGCGTAGCCACAGAATGAAATTCTGTGTTCAAAGGGGGATTGGGGGCGCTGCCCCCAACAAGCAGACGGCAGGAAATGTGAGTGTGTATTAACACTCGCATTGCTTGCTACAATTTGTTGCCCTTAAGAACATGGTACTTGAAAACTATGCGGTGACAGGATTTAAACTGGCGTGATGATGTTAATATAGGGTTGAATTTTATTCTTATATCTGATAAAATGGCGTTGACGAATGGGGGTGTATCTCTTGAAAGAAGTAGCTGAAAGATTGCGGTATCTGCGGGAAAGTGTCAAGCTATCTCAGGTTAAAATGGCTGAAATCGTCGGTGTTAAGCAATCCAGCCTGAACCGCTATGAGCTGAATCAGGCTTCACCGACATTTGAAACCATTACCCGGTATGCGGATTACTTCGATGTGTCCATGGACTATATCTTTGGGCGAACGGACAATCCTCAGGGAAAGCTGTATGAGTACAAACCCAAAATTCAGCAGAGTGACCCCCAGATGCAGAAGTTTGTGGAGATGTGCTTTGACCCAACATCCCCCATGAATGCACGGCTCAAGGAAACGCTGCTGATGATGCTTCAGGAGGGGAAAAATGAGGAGCACAAGTGAGAGAATTATTTTACCCTGTGAGTGTAAATGTTGTATGTTTGTTATAGAAAAAACAATATGGGAAGATGGCAGCATTGATTATGACATTTCCATTCAAGATTCCAGATATGACCATGGATATAATACGCTGTGGGGGCGAGTAAAAAGAGCAGTGAAAACACTGCTTGGCAAGCCCATTTATTATAATGATGTTTACTTGTCGGGCGAGGAACCATTCAAAAAACTTGTGGCTGATATGGAGAAAATGTCAAAGCTGACCTTCGATAAAGGTGGTGGCGCGGATTGAATGTTGTCATCTATGCTCGCTACTCCAGTCATAGCCAGACTGAGCAATCCATTGAAGGACAGCTCCATACCTGTTATGAGTATGCCAAAAACAACGGCTATCTCGTTGTTGGGGAGTACATCGACCGCGCCCAGAGCGGCACCAGCGACAGCCGCGCTGAGTTTCAGCGGATGATTGCTGACAGCGATAAACACACTTTTGAGGGCGTTCTTGTGTATCAGCTTGACCGCTTTGCCCGCAACCGCTATGACAGTGCCATTAACAAGGCCAAGCTGAAAAAGAACGGCGTGCGAGTGATCTCCGCACGGGAAAACATCAGCGATGATGCCAGTGGCATTCTGGTGGAAGGTGTTCTGGAAAGTATGGCGGAATACTACTCAGCAGAGCTTTCCCAAAAGATTCGCCGGGGGATGGACATCAATGCCGAGAAGTGCCTGAGCAACGGCAGCAATCCGGGACTTGGCTACCGTGTGGATGAAGACCGACGGTTTCATATTGACCCAGAGGGCGCTGCGGTCGTCCGGGAGATTTTCGAACAGTATGCCAGCGGAAAGACCGTGACGGAGATTATCCAGTCCCTTAACGCCAGACAAATCAAGACCTCCCAGGGAAAAGCGTTCAACAAGAATAGCCTGCATCGTCTGCTGCGGAACCGACGGTATATCGGCTACTACATCTACAAAGGGGTGGAGACCCCCAACGGGATGCCCCGGATTTTGAAGGACGAGCTTTTTGAACGGGTGCAGCATATCCTAGATCGCAACAAAAAAGCTCCTGCCCGTACAAGAGGTCGGGAGGAGTATCTGCTCACAACCAAGCTGTTCTGTGGTTACTGCCGGGAGATGATGACCGGCTATGGCGGCACAGGAAAATCCGGCAAGGCGTACCACTATTATGCCTGCAATAATTTCAAACGGCGCAAATGCAAAAAGAAAGTTATCAGCAAAGAGAAGATAGAAAACCGCGTGGTGCTGGAATGCCGCAAGCTGCTGACGGACAGCAATATCGAGCATATCACAGCTTCGGTAGCCGCAGTTTGTGAGTCCGACCGGGACACAGTTTCCATCAAGCGCATCAAAACTGCTATTCAGGAAGCAGACATCGCCATTGAAAATCTCTGGAAAGCTCTGGAGAAAGGGCAGGCTGCTGACATGATTACCGAGCGGATTGAAAAGCGCCAGAAAGAAAAAGAAGAACTGCAAGCGCAGTTGGCCATTGAGATGAAC
>ERZ1036470.82-NODE-82-length-65040-cov-5.687543_pt1 | contig 65040 bp, 59 predicted proteins | sample MGYA00514232_ERZ1036470 | MGnify/ENA primary metagenome ERZ1036470 (study PRJEB33795, sample SAMN09464898) | human gut metagenome | isolation source: Bloodstream | host: Homo sapiens | place: USA: Stanford, California | collected 2016-02 ... | reverse complement strand
AGTCTTTTCTACTTAGCTACTTTGAAAGTGGAATTTAACTTTTCACTTCAGCTAAAATATGTGAAAGCAAATTAACTGTTGAAAAAATCAGAGAATATGCTATAATATATAAGCTACTACAATGGTATCTACTGAATTAGGTCAGATTGGGAACAAAGCAGCCTTAAGGGAGCTCTATCATGTGTGGTAGCCCTTTTTTATATCTGAGGTAATTTTATGAAAGAAGAATATATGCGGGCTGCTTTAAGAGAGGCAGAGAAGGCTAAAAAAATAGATGAGGTACCCATTGGCTGTGTTATTGTTAAGGATGATAAAATTATAGCAAGAGGTCATAATCTCAGAGAAACAAAACAGCAGTCAATAAACCATGCTGAAATCATTGCAATTCAAAAAGCTTGTAAAAAGGTAGGAAGCTGGCGTCTTGAGGATTGTGATTTATATGTTACTCTGGAGCCCTGTTGCATGTGTGCAGGTGCTATTCTGCAATCACGTATCAGAACTGTTATCTATGGAACTACTGATCCAAAGGGTGGAAGCATTGAAAGTACCTTGCATATGTATGAACAGCCGGGATATAACCATTATCCGAAAGTTGAATCCGGTGTTCTTCAAAACGAATGTTCACAGCTCTTAAAGAATTTCTTTAAAGAAAAAAGACTAAAAAAGAAATAAAAGCAAATACTGTAAGAAAGAAAAGTATTTGCTTTTCTTATGTAAAATTTATTGTCAGCATGATATAATTGACAGTGGAGAAAGCAGGTGAAGTATGGCATATAAAGCGTTATATCGTACTTATCGTCCAAACAGTTTTGATGAAGTAGCAGGACAAAAGCACGTTGTACAAACCTTGCAGCATGCAGTGGAACAGCATAAGATTGCACATGCTTATTTGTTCTGCGGCCCCCGTGGTACAGGAAAAACATCAATTGCGAAAATCTTTGCGAAAACTATAAATTGTGAGAATCCAAATCATAAACCATGTTTGGAATGTGATAACTGTAGGGCAGTACAGGATGGAAGCCATCCGGATATTATTGAGATAGATGCTGCCAGCAATAATGGTGTAGAAGAAGTACGTACACTGATAGAAAAAGTCAAGTATGCGCCATTGAAGGGTAAATATAAAATTTATATTATTGATGAGGTCCATATGATGTCAACGGGTGCATTTAATGCGCTGTTAAAGACGATTGAGGAACCACCGGAACATGTTATTTTTATTTTAGCTACGACAGAGCCGCATAAGGTGCTGCCTACGATTATTTCACGTTGTCAGCGATTTGATTTTACTAAAGTTCCACGTGAAGAAATCGTTCAGAGGATACATACTATTCTGGAGAGAGAACAGATTACGTGTGAAGAGGAAGTTATTCGGATTATTGCACAGCTTGCCGATGGCGGATTGCGCGATGCTTTATCTATTCTTGATCAATGTATTGCGTATGCACAGAATCATATCCAGGTTCATCATATCAATGAAATTTATGGCATTACAACCATACAGGAAAAATTAGATTTGTATCATTATATCTATGGAAAAGATGCAGTATCCCTGTTAAATGCGATAGATCAGCTTATTGAAAAAGGTATTGATATCAAAAGGCTGACTGTTGATTTAATTGAAATATTAAAGGAGAGTATCATTTTCGAGTATACAAAGGATGCATCTCTGCTGCATATTCTAAATAGTGAAGAGGTTTTAACTCTGATTGATGGAAAATCTATTGCAGAGAGGTTTCAAATGATACATCTTCTAATGGAAACATATGATAAATATAGAAGTGCAGCTAATGCAGGATCTTATTTTGAGGTCTGTTTACTGCAAATGCTGGATGTAAAGGCAACTGTGGTGACAACGACATCACATCCATTGGAGACTCCTAGGCAGGAACAAAAACCAGTAAGCACTGTTAATAATGTTTCACGTGAAACATCTAAGAAGAAACCTATACTTGAGGTTCCTATGGATGATGAACCATTTACACCATATGATACACCAGTATTTGATTCACCAGTAACAAAGAGTGCGAAGTCTTCACATATACCGGGAAATATAGTAAGCAAGGAAATCACTGCTGTTTCAACAAAAGCTTTAAAGCCATTGGATAATGAATTTGTTCTTGGACTTCTTGCCGGGGCAAATAAACCTGAGAAAGCAAAGGATAGTCAGCATTTTCAGAAAATACCTGAATTCATGCTCGATTTTAAATATGCTAAATATGGAAGTCTTTTAAAGAATGCAGGTATTGTAGGCAGTGGTAATACCTATATAGTGGTATGTGTCGATAATCAGGCAGTAGCAAATGAAATAAATGAGATGGACAGTAAAAATGAATTTCATGATTTCATTACTGAATTGATGGAAAAGAATAAAAAAATATTTGCTATTTCTGCTGATCAGCAGAAATATGTTATCAAAGAGTTTAAAGACCGTATGATTGCAGGTACATTGCCAGATCCTATACAAATTGAAGCTGTGACGATTGAAAGAAAAGAAGTAAAAGAATTAACACAGGAAGAAGCTGTATTGGATTTGTTCGGTCAGGAAAATATAATAATAACGGAGGAATAAAATTATGAATATGCAGGGATTATTAAAACAGGCACAGAAAATGCAAAAGGAACTTACTAAGCTGGAAGATGAATTAAATGAAAAAGTATATGAAACAACAATGGGTGGTGGTGTTATCAAGGTAGAAGTAAAAGGAAGCATGTCTGTAGAAAGTATCTCAATCGATGAAAGTTTGCTGGAGAAAGATAACAAAGAAGATTTAGAGGATATGCTGAAATCTGCCTTGAATGATGCATTCGCTAAAGCAGTCGAGGATAAAGAAAAAAATATGAATCAAATTACAGGCGGAGTGAAAATGCCAGGTGGCTTCTAATGTATCCTAAGAAATTTGAAGCACTTGTTGAATGCTATCGGAGACTACCGGGTGTAGGAATAAAAACTGCAGAACGCTATGCATTTCAAACGCTCGAATGGGATGATGAAACTATGGACTCTTGGATTCATGCATTTCAAAACGCAAAAGAAGGCTTAAAAAAATGCGCGGTATGCGGCAACTTATCGGAAGATGACACATGTGATATTTGTGGTGATCAAAGTAGAAATAGTCAGATTATATGTGTTGTACAAAGTCCAAAGGATGTTATCGCAATGGAGAAAACAAAAGAATACTCTGGAGTATATCATGTGTTGAACGGTGTTATCTCAACATCAAAAGGTATACTGCCTGAGGATATCAACATAGACTCTCTATTAAACAGAATCAGTGAGGAAACCGAGGAAATTATTATTGCAACCAATCCGACAGTCGAAGGTGAAACTACAGCATTGTACTTATCAAAGCTGCTGGAAAAATATCCGGTTACTGTAACAAGGATTGCACATGGTCTTCCAATGGGCGGACATTTGGACTATGCGGATGAATTAACCTTGATTAAAGCAATTGAAGGAAGAAAGAAAATGGAACCATAATGTTGGTTCTTTTCTTTACTGTATTATAAAATGTAAGAAGTATATAGTAAATGAGGAAGGACAGGAATACCATGCTTTCAAATGTATGGATGTTTAAATAGCGCTTAAATCAAGAATATGAAAAAGGGAACAACCTCCTACAGCAACAGCATAATAGGCGATACACAGAAAAAACATCATCTCTATATGAACTAATTGTATAAATCCTAAATCACCATCGCCTTACATATATAAAAAAGAAATATTTTCATTTTACTGCAAGCGCTATCATGGTAAAATGGATATATAGGAAGAAGGTGATCATATGGGCTCAATTGCTTATATTACTGATAAAAATATGATGGAGTACCATAGACTTCATGGTAACTCTGTTATCAATTTCTGGAAGCCAAGTATCAAAAGTATTACTGATTTTAAAAAGGGAGACATGCTGTTTTTCTTGACAAAGGGGACAGAGCGTGGAAAAAAAAGAGAAAAGGGAATACTTGGATATGGTCATCTTCGAAAGCAACATAACATGGGGTTTACACAAATGTGGAATGTATATAAAACTCTGAGTGGCTATCCGGATAAGGAGTCATTAAAGCAGGCAATCTGCAAAATTACAAAACAGGAGGAAGTACCAGAGCTACTTTCCTGCATGGAATTAGAAAATGTTATCTATTTTCAATATCCGATTTACCTAAGTGAAATCGGTATGAAAATTTCCAATAATATTGAAAGCTTTTTCTATATAGATAAAGAGGATATACAAAATACAGGAAGACTACTGCATCTGGCATCCTCTATTGGTACGGATATGTGGGTGAACAGTACTGTTATTACAAAGGAAAAGAATATGCAGGAGGATGCTGTACTTCAAATACTGGAGAACCTGAGCAGACGTATAGAGACTAGCTTCTATTCAGAATATGAAGAATCAAAAATACGTCATTATATACAAAAACTTCAGGATGCAAATATACAGTCAATTAGAAACAGTAAAACAGAGTATTGGACAAAACGCGATGGAAAAATAATGATTTTACTGCCATGCCTCTTAAACTTTATAGATGCTGAAAGTAAAATGCAGTATAGCATTGGTCATTATCAGCTATTTAAAGTACATATAAATCAAAGTGAATATGCTGATCATATTTCCATCAAACTATTGTTTAACCAAAAGATCCACAGTAATTGGAGACTTGCTCTCAGCTATTTAAAGATAGAATATGAAGAAAGGCTAGTCGAAGAGGACTAGCCTTATAGCTATTACCTGAAGAATACAAAAGAAAGGGACCATAAGAATGAATTTTGTTTTCCTTATTTTGTGTCGAAAAGCAATCATTCCAAGACCAATACCAAAAGCTCCTCCAAGGAATGCATACAGTAACAGAAATCGCTCAGGTATTCGATAACGCTTATGAATGGCTTTCCATTTATCAATTCCCATCATACAAAAAGAAATCACGTTCCAGAAGACGACGTAGATCATTCCTCCACTGCCTGCAAAGCACGCTGAATCTTAGATGTGCAGTTTTTTTCATAAACAAGCTGCACATGAGAAAGAAGCTTCTGAAAAACAGAAAGCCCGTCATGTGGCTGCTTATATTCATATTCAATTTCATAATCTGTATGATTTCCATAGGTGCTGATATCAAAGCATAGTTCAGCATTCTCTGTTTCTACAACAGCTCTTTTTGTCACCAGAGTAGTTAACGGAATGATTGCAGCTTCAATTTGATACTCATGCAATAGCTGAACAATTTCCTCTGATTGCAGAGCATGAACACTGTTTTCAGATACTTCACACTCACACTCGCACAGCCCATCAAGATTCTCCTGCCGCATCTTTAATGTAAACAGAAACCTTCCATTTCGCTCCCGTATACGCATTGCACCCTTCTTTTTCTGAATATCCCCGTTTACCGTATCATAATAGGTATTGGTCTGGGTTATAAAATTCAGATTTTCATACAAACCACACAGCTTATCAAACTGTTCCTTACTCACAAGCATTTTATATTCTTTTTCAACATGTTTATTCATCTTTCATCACCTTATAGGATATGATACAATAGTACCATAACAAAAGGAAGTGATTTGTGATGAAATATTCAGTAGTTGCGAAAAAAGATGCAAAATCACATGCAGTAGAGGAGAAAATCAAAGAGCGTCTGCAGTCTTCTGGCTGGATTTATGACAAAGCAGAACCACAGCTTGTTATCTGTGTGGGAGGAGACGGTACACTGCTGTATGGCGTGCATCAGTATCTGCATCGAATCAGCGAAGTAAACTTCCTTGGCATTCATACAGGAACCCTTGGCTTTTTCACGGACTATACGGAAGAGGAGCTGGAGGAATGCCTGCATGATGTATTGGAAAAGGAGCCTGTGATATTTGAATCCAGTTTATTGAAAATAAAGCTGGATAATAATCCAAACCCTTATTATGCATTAAATGAGATGCGTGTTGAGAATATTGTGAAATCTCAAATCATGGATATATATGTAGACGGTGAGTTTTTTGAAACCTGCAGAGGCTCCGGCATCTGTCTATCAACTCAGGCAGGCTCCACTGCATATAATCGATCTCTTGGAGGAGCAGTTATAGACTGTGGATTATCTCTTATGCAGCTGGCGGAAATAACAGCTATTCAGCACTCCAAGCACCGCTCCCTCGGAAATCCGTATATCATGATGGAGAACCGTCATGTAACAATGAAAAGTGAAACCTTTGATACAGCAATACTCTGTTATGATCATTTGAATGTGCCGTTGGAAGCCACCAAAGAAATCTATTGTGAGATGTCTGATTGGAAGGTTAGATTCGCACGTTATCGTCATTACAGTTATTTGAGAAGATTAAAGAATTTATACTGACAGATAGTATGGATGAAGGGATATGATTTAGTCATAAGCTGCTTCATTAGTCTATTCAGCTGCAGGGAGAACGAAGATTATCGCATCATGAAAAGTAAAAAAACAGATACGCGTGGAATCTGTTTTTTATATCCGTTTATTCATGTATCACCCATTATTTACTTTTGAGAAATGTATCAAATATCAATAAATTGAAGTAGCATGCGCATTTCATCCGTTATAAAAAAAGCAAGCAAAATAAAACCAATCACAAAACTTATGATTGGCTTATTCATATACATAATCAGAGAGCTTTTTTGCTTTTGCACTGGCATTCATAATGATTCCAAATGCAATCAGATATGACAGTAATGACGAACCGCCATACGATATCATAGGAAGCGTGATTCCGGTAATCGGCAATAAACCGATTATCATCCCGATATTTTGTATCTGTTGATACAGCAGCATCCCCAGAATACCCAGAATGAAATACTTTTCAAACATATTCTTTGACATGCTGGCAATACGGCATAAATGAATATCAAGCCCAAGACACAGAACCACTATGAATAATGTTCCGATCAAGCCCCAGCTTTGTCCAATAACAGCAAAGATAAAGTCGGTCTGTGCTTCCGGTATGGATACCAGCTCGATTCCCATACCATGACCTGTAAGGCCGGCCGAGCCAAGAGCAAGCAGGGCCATATACAGCTGATGCCCCTCTCCATTGATATCTGTTTCCGGATTCAGCCATGCTGTTATTCGTTTCAGACGATATCCTCCTTCACCACCAATCAGCTCATTCAGAACATTGAAATGATAGTAATACATATAGAAGAATAATACCAGCACAATGACAATCAGGATACCTATGATGACAAACCATTGTTTTTTTATACCGGAACATACGATCATCGCCACCAGTGAAATAGCGATAATCAATACCACTCCGGTATCTGGCTGAGCAAGAATCAGAAGGATAGGGGGAACTGCCCATTTCGCTACATTCATAAACAAAGAGAAATCCATTTCATAGGACTCTGTTAATTTGTTATTGTTATGCTCATCAATCACACCGGCAGTTATTAAAATCAAAACGATTTTCATAAACTCACTGGGCTGAAAAGAACCAAACGGCCCCAGCTTAAACCAGGATGTGGCACCGTTTGTTGTGATGATCATTCCCAGCAGACTGCCTCCGGTCAACATATTGTATACCTTACCAATCAGCAGCACCACAAGACAAACCATAAGAAACCAGTATCCTATTTTTGCGAACTGCAGCATGGAATCATTACCGAGATACATAATCACACCGATCGCGATTGATCCGATAATAAACCACATTGCCTGCTTCATCATATAGTCTATACCGGCAGCCTGACCGATAATACCAAAAGCGGAATAGATGGACAGAAGACTCATGCCAATCATTAAAATCAAATATGTAACTAAAACAAAATCGAACTTATCCGGACTCTTTGCCCTGGATAATCCTACTTTCATTTGCACCACTCCAGACAAAAACCTTTTTGAAACAAGGTTGTACTTATTATAACACGGTTTATATTTCTTATGTTGCAGCATGGTCAATTATTTTCTGAATTTCTATTAAGAAATGAGAATAAGCATACACTGCAGGTTAGGATGATTGTATGAAAAAACAAAAGCATATAGGATTATACCCAATGGTCATGTTATAATAATAAGCAGTGAGTGGAGTTGATAAAATGACTAAAAAAGCTACCTATACACCGATGATGAAGCATTATCTGGAATTAAAAGAACAGCATGAGGATGCAATCATATTCTATCGTCTCGGTGATTTTTATGAAATGTTTTTCGAAGATGCAAAGACGGCATCCAGTGAGCTTGATCTGGTTCTGACAGGAAGAAATGCCGGTGTTGAAGAACGGGTACCGATGTGTGGAATTCCACATCACGCCGCAAAGGGATATATACAGCGACTGATTCAAAAAGGATATAAAGTCGCAATTGTTGAGCAGCTGGAGGATCCGGCACTGGCAAAGGGACTGGTGAAGCGGGATGTCATCAAAATCGTTACACCCGGAACCATCATGGATGAAGTAAGTGATGAGAAAACAACTGTCTATATTGCTTCTCTGCATGACTTTCAATTCGGTCTTGCCGTCATACTCTGTGAAATGACAACCGGAGAGCTGCGTGCGCAGCTGATTGATAAGCATGTCATGGCAATACAGAAGGTTCTGCTGGGAAACAATGTACGAGAAATTGTAATACAGGAGAAGTTTGATAAGAAAATCGTGAAGATGATAGAAGAAATGCAGACGATTACCGTTTCCTATCATAATGATAACGCATTAAAGGAAGAATACCGTCATTTGCTGAATGGAATTGAAGATGATCGTGTGGAAACTGCCTTTGGCGTTCTCACCAATTATCTGGATGAAACACAGAAGCGAAATATGGCTCATCTGAATGCTGTTGAAATGGTATATGAAAATGATTTTCTTCAGATGGATTTTTCGACAAAGCAGAATCTGGAGCTGACCTCCAGTCTGCGCAGCAATTCACGCTCACAGACATTATGGAGCTTTCTTGATAAATGCCGCAGCTCCATGGGCTCTCGGTTATTAAAAAAATGGATTGAATACCCGCTGGTTGATACAGCGATGATTAACCGGCGTCTGGATGCTGTTGAATATTTGAATGATAACTTCATTACGAAGGATGAACTGCGTGAGCATCTGGGCTTTGTCTATGATATGGAGAGACTGAGTGCCAGAGTGGCCTATGGTTCTGCAAATCCGCGGGATATCCTGCGACTGATCAAAACGCTGGAGCATACACCGCAGATTTTTGAATTATTTCATGACTGCAGTGCCTATGAGGAATTTCAGAGTATCGATCCATGCCGGGAGCTGTACGATATGATCGAGGGTGCCATTATTGATAATCCTCCTTTGACATTAAAGGATGGCGGTGTGTTTGTGGAGGGCTATAATGAAGAGCTCGATCAGGTGCGCGAAATCGGTAAAAACGGGAAGAACTGGATTCTTGAGCTTGAAAACAAGGAGCGGGAAAGAACCGGTGTAAAGTCTTTGAAAATTGGATACAACCGTGTATTCGGGTATTATATTGAGGTTACAAAAACCAATCTGGATTCTATAAAGGATGAATTTGGTTATGTCAGAAAGCAGACACTGACCAACGCAGAACGCTTTATCACGCAGGAGCTGAAGGATAAAGAGGACGCGATTGTACATGCGCAGGAAAGAAGTATCCGTCTGGAAGCAGAGCTATTCAATCACCTTCTGAATCAAATCAAGGTATATCTGCCTAAGCTGCATGATCTTTCACATGCATTGGCCACAATTGATGCATTATATGCCCTTGCAGAGATTTCCAGTGAAAACGGATATACACGGCCACAGTTTCATACCGGTCATTCCATTCACATGAAGGAGGCAAGACATCCGATCCTGGATCGAATGATGAAAACAACACGTTATGTTTCCAATGATCTGGAGATGGGTGAGGACAATGACATTCTGATGATTACCGGACCGAACATGGGTGGTAAATCCACCTATATGCGACAGACCGTTCTTCTTGTCATCATGGCCCAGATAGGCTGCTTTGTCCCTGCAAAGAAAGCGGAAATGCCAATCTTTGATCAGATATTCACACGGATCGGCGCAAGTGATGATATCATGTCGGGACAGTCAACCTTTATGGTGGAGATGATCGAAGCGAACAATGCATTACAGAATGCCACAGCAAATTCACTCATTTTATTCGATGAGATCGGGCGCGGTACCTCCACATATGACGGTATGGCACTGGCGCAGGCTATGATTGAATATATAATGCGAAATATCAAAGCGAAAACGCTATTCTCTACCCATTACCATGAGCTGACAGAAATGGCAGAAAAGAATGCAGGTATCCGCAATGTGCATGTGGATGTACATGAAGAGGATGATAAGGTTACATTTTTATACCGCGTGCTTGACGGCAAAGCAGATAAATCCTATGGAATCAATGTTGCACGTCTTGCACATCTTCCTTCCTCCGTGCTGGAGCGTGCCAAGCAGATTCTGGACAATCTGGAGCTGCAGCCGAATATGGTAAAAGAGGTGAAGCCACCACTCGTCATAGAAAAAGAGAATCCGCAGCACATGCAAATCATCAATCAGGTTAAACAGGTAGATGTAAATAAAATGACACCGATGGAAGCCATGCAGTTTCTGTATGAGCTGAAGGAAAAAATGTCATAGAAGAGAACTCTGTAATCCCGGATTACAGGTTTTCTGTTTTATAAGAAAGAAGGTGTACTTATGGGTAGAATCAATCGACTGGACGAACATCTCAGCAATATGATTGCGGCTGGAGAGGTCGTGGAACGTCCGCAGGGTATTGTAAAGGAACTGGTTGAAAACTGTATCGATGCACACGCATCAAATATAGAAATACAAATATCACAGGGTGGTATTGCGACCATTACGATTATAGATGATGGTGACGGTATGGATCCTGAGGATGCCACGCTGGCATTTGAGCGGCATGCCACAAGCAAGCTGAAAGAGGTTAATGATCTCTGGAATATACATACAATGGGATTTCGCGGGGAGGCACTGCCTTCCATCGCATCTGTTTCTCATGTACTGCTGCGAACAAATGACGGCACAAGCTCTACCGAGGTGGAGATCAACTACGGCAAGCTGATCAGTGCCAGACCATGCGGGACTCCGAAGGGAACCATGATAGAAATTCAGAATCTGTTTCAGAAAACACCGGCACGCTTCAAGCATCTGAAAAGTCCGCAGTATGAATTTTCTCTTATTTCGGATGTAGTTCAGAAGTTTGCCCTTTCCCATCCGGAAATCGGATTCTGCCTGTCTCATGATGGAAGAACGGTTTTTAAAACCAAGGGCAGCGGTAATCTTTTGGAAGTACTTATGCAGATTTATGGAAGAGACAGTGCGAAGAGTGCGATTTCGCTGGATGGAAGTGATCAGGATTATAAGATAAAAGGCTATATCATGCAGCCGCAGTTTAACCGTGCAACAAAATATTATATGCTGCTGTACATTAATGGTCGTATGATACGTAATTACCATTTGCAGAAGGCAATACTGGATGCATATTCACCTTATATGCCGAAGGACAGATATCCCATCGTTGTCATTGATTTACTGATGGATGCACAGCTGGTGGATGTCAATGTACATCCGTCCAAATGGGAAATTCGTCTGTCCAAGGAAAAGCAGCTGGAAAAGCTCCTCTATGAGACCATTCGCAAAGCACTGCAGGAACAGCTTGAGGTTCCACGCGTTAATATTACAAAGGAAACCGTAAAAGAGAAGGTGGAAGAGCAGGAGCTGCAGTTTACGTATGAACGTGATGATAGCATTTCAAGACTGCATGAGGAAGTAAACGACAGCTTTATACATCCGGAAAAGAATGAAAAGCCCTCTCTGGATATGGAAGAGCTGCGTAGAAAAATCGAAGCAGATAAAAACCGGAGAAAAGAATCAGCTGCTCCGATACAGCCTAAGACTAAGGAACTTCTTCCTGAAATCCGGGAAGAAACAGCATCCTACGAGTCTGAGGATTCAACATCGGTAAAGGCGGAGACAGAGGAAGCAGATGTCAAGGTTCAGCATGAGGACACTGACAAAACAGAAGTGCTGCCCGCTGCCGACACCGGGTCTGAGGCACACACACAAGCTATAGAACCAGACATTTCTTCGGATGCAGCTGTTGCATACATGGAAATCAGTCAGTCCGAGGAGCTTGTCTATGAGAAAAAGGCAGAGGTGGAACAGTCACAGCCTTTGAATCCGAGTCTTCCACAGCTTCGTGTGATTGGTCAGTTCCACAGCTGCTATATCTTGGCAGAGGGTGAAAAGGGCCTGTACATAATTGATCAGCATGCAGCACAGGAGCGCTATCATTATGAAATTATTAGAAAGCAGATTCTTGATGGAAACAATGATACCCAGCCGCTGCTGCTGCCTATAACAATAGAATCTACGATTTCTGCTGTTTCGCAGGCAGATGATTTGAACGCATTGCTGGAACAGCTCGGCATCCATCTTGAGGTGTTTGGAGATCATACCTTTGTGTGCCGTCAGCTGCCGCTGTGGATGAAGGATGTTGAAGAAGAGGCTTTTCTCTGCGATATGATTGATATATGGGAAAAGGATAAGGAAATCAGTCTGGATAAGCTGCGGAAGCATGCAATAGCTACCATGGCATGTCACAGCTCCATACGCTTTAACCGCAGTCTTACACTGGATGAAATGAAGCGTGTCATAGAGGATTTAGCACATTGTGAGCAGCCGTTTCATTGCCCGCATGGAAGACCGACAATGATCTGTATGGAGGATAAGGCATTGATCCATGAATTTGAACGTGGATAAGCAGCAGGAGGAAACAGCCTGCAAGCATATAGCTGCTTGTAGTCGCTGCCTTTTGAAATGGCATACCTCTGGCTACAGTGAGAACGGATACTGTGAATTTTGAGGATATCTTGTGAGAGAACGGAGTTAATTATGGAAAAAGTACTGGTGATTGCAGGTCCCACAGGCGTAGGAAAAACAAGCCTTAGTGTGGAGCTGGCAAAAGCCTGTCATGGAGAGGTTATTAGCGGAGATTCCATGCAGGTTTATAAAGAAATGAGTATCGGAACAGCAAAAATAACAAAGGAGGAAATGCAGGAGGTACCGCATTATCTGATTGATTTCTGTTCCTTTACAGAGGAATACAATGTTAAAATTTTTCAGGAGAAGGCCAGAGAATACATAGCGGAAATCACCAAACATGGGCATCTTCCCATCATATGTGGAGGAACAGGGCTATATATAAAGTCCTGTCTGTATGATTATCAGTTTGTCGATCAGCCGCAGGATACGGAGTTTATGAATTTTCTGGCAGAGCGAAGTACGGATGAAATATGGGGAATGCTGTCAGTCATTGATCCAAAAGCCTGTGAGAATCTGCATCCGCATAACAGGCAGAGAATCGTTCGTGCTCTTGCGATGGCACATACCGGAGAGAAAAAAAGTGAAATCGTTGAGTCACAGGAACACCGTCCTGTTTACGATGCCTATATCATAGGACTTACAATGGATCGTTCGCGGCTGTATGAGAGAATCAATGCAAGAGTCGATACCATGATGGAACAGGGACTGCTGCAGGAAATCGAACAGCTCCATACCCTGCAGGAGGATGTCTGGAGTCTGCAAAGCTTTCAGGGAATCGGCTATAAGGAATGGAAAGCTTACATAGAGGACAGGGAATCAGTTGCCACCTGTGTGGAACGTATTAAGAAAAATTCACGTAATTTTGCGAAACGCCAGTATACATGGTTCCGCAATCAGATGCAGGTGCACTGGTATGATGTTGAAGATGAGAACTATCGCGAAAAGATTTTAGAAGATGTAAAAGCATGGATGGAGAACTGAGATGGAAACACCTTTACAGAGAATGGAGCTTCTGATTGGAGAAAACAATCTGGAAATATTAAAGCGTTCCACCGTCATGGTTGTAGGTGTCGGAGGTGTTGGCTCCTATGCTGCGGAGGCACTGGCAAGAAGTGGAGTCGGAACCCTGATTCTTGTTGATGGTGATACCGTTGCACCCAGCAATCTGAACCGTCAGATACATGCCGTCTATGCTACCATCGGTCGATCAAAAACAGAGGTTATGAAGGAACGGATAGAAAGCTATCGCAGGGACTGTACAATCATCTGCAAGGATATATTTTATAAGGAAGAGGAAAATGCAGTCCTCTTTGATAAACCGGTGGATTTCGTTATCGATGCAATTGATACCATGAGCAGTAAGCTTTCCCTAATCACATACTGCCTGAAACATAAAATACCCTTTATCAGCAGCATGGGGATGGCAAACCGTCTGGATCCGACAAAGGTGGAGTGCTGCGAGCTTATGAAAACAAGCTATGACCCTGTTGCGAAAATTATGCGAAATCTGATTCGGAAGCATCATATAAAAGGAAAGATTCCGGTTGTGTTTTCCAGCGAACAGCCCAGCGTACAAACCAAAATCATAAATGAAAACGGTGTTACCAGAAAGCAGAAAATGCCGCCTGCCAGCTCACCGTTTGTTCCGAGTGCTGCCGGTCTTGCAGCTGCTTCCTATGCTATGCGCATACTGCTTGAGAAAGGGGAACACCATGGACAATGAAACTCTGAAGGTTATTCGTAGCCGTACATCCCTGCGTACCTACGCTGCGAAACCGCTGCGTGAGGAAGAAGAAAACGCCATTATCGAGAGTGCTCTTCTTGCCCCTACTGCTGGAAATCAGATGCTGTATTCCATGATCATCATCCGTGATCAGGAAAAGAAAAAGAAGCTAAGTAAGCTTTGTGACTATCAGATGTTTATACAGGATGCCCCGCTTGTTATTGTATTTGTCGCAGATCATCACCGCTGGTTTGATTATTATCGCATGAACGGCGTAAAGAGGTATGCGGAAAAGCACGGATTATCATTTACATCACCTGCGGAGGGGGATTTAATGCTTGCGGTGGAGGATGCGATGGCTGCAGCGCAAAACAGTGTCATAGCTGCGGAATCTATGGGAATCGGTTCCTGTTATATTGGTGATATACTGGAAAATTATGAAACGGTAAAGGAACTGCTTCAGCTTCCCGATGAGACCTTCCCCATCGCAATGCTATGCTACGGACATTATAAACAAGAGCACAAAAAGGTGTTTAGAAAACGCTTTGATAGAAGGTTTGTGGTATTTGAGGATTCCTATCGGCAGCTGCAAAAAGAGGAATATGAGCAAATGTTTGCCGAGCGTGCGGAAAAGGAATTTCTGACACAGAATAAATACGCAGCGAAAAACTATGCACAGCAGTTCTATGCGAGAAAAACGGGAGCCTCCTTCAGTAAGGAAATGACTAGAAGTGTAAAGGAAGCCTTAAAGGCCTGGACAGGAAAATAACGTCTTATTGCTAACAGACTTTATTTGGAAAGGATATTATGAGACAAATAGATGTTGTCTATTCACCGATGTGTGAAGCTACAGCTGCAATGATTGAAAAGCTTCGGATCTGGCTGGAGGGCACAGACATACAAATCAATTTAATTCCGTATCATCAGCTGCCATCGGATAAAAAAAATTGCGAAAATGTGAAAATTGCTTTATCGATGTATACGATCGTGGTCGAAAAATAGACACGGTACCGTTGCATAAGCAACAGCTGTATGCAGCCCTGCAGATTGAAAGAAATGCAGAGGATGAAGAACCTGTATTCTCAAAGTGGAATGGTTTGACAGCAGAGCAGTTTAAAAATTGTTTACATAAGGATGAAATTTCATTCATACCTATCACAAAACAAAATTATCTCAGAGAAATGTCGATGTGTCTTACCAATTATCCCTTTGGTAATCCCTCTGAGCAATATCATCAAAGCTGTATATCATTAAAATCCAAGGTGTTTTCAGAGGTATGGCAAAAGGAAGATATTGCTGGAATTTTTGCAGTTTTGGATGATAGGGTAATTGGCTTACTGGAGGTAATGTCAAGAGAGATTTTACAAAATATGGCTATATGACAGGAACAGCAGGGAATAGCGACAGCTATTTGACAATAGGCTGCTACGAGGTTGGATATGGTGTTCCTCGGGTTGAAATGCTGGATGCTCTGATGGAGAACCTGGAAAAGGTATATCCGCTCTTCCATCGGAAATACCTCGAAGGTATCGGTATTTATGAATGGAGGGATGGATTCAATCCATACTGGGTATATGAAAAATATGGGTACAGCAGAACGGAAAAATTAGCTGACAATATTATTGTAATGCCAAAGAAGCTTTGCAAGTAGTGCAATCCATAGCAGATGAGAAGAGGAACAGCTGTTAAGGATGCAGGGTACTTTGTGTCATAGTAAATATATAACATATAAGGAATCAAATTTATCAGTTTATGATATTTGATTCTTTTTATTATGTTCGCTTAATTTCTTGTTGTTATAGAAAAGCCTTATGATCACTGATTGTATCTATAAATGAATAAAAGGAATGAAGCATGCAGCAGCCTTTGAGACAGCAGAGTCAGTTTCTATTGACATATAGATAGCACTGCGATATAGTATATATAGAGGTTCGATATATAGAGATACAATGTAGTGGAGGTTATCTATGGATGAAAAAATAAGACGTGTTTATGTGCCGATGACAGAAACCGGTTTTTATATTCTGTTTTCCCTGCAGGAGGAACGCCATGGTTATCATGTAATTCAATATGTGAAAAAAATTACAGATAACGAAATCATTATAAGTGCAGGAACCTTGTATGGAACTCTTTCAAAAATGGAAAAGGATCAGCTGATCAGGTTTACAAGAGAGGAAGAAAAAAGAAAATATTATCAAATTACAGAGCTTGGCAGTACGGTACTGCAGCTGGAGCTGGCCCGTATTAACCGCTTATATATCAACAGTAAAGGAGGATGCTATCATGGAAACAAAGAGAATCTTTAGATTCTTCTCACTTGCGGAATATGGCGAAGAACAGAAGTTTCTGGAAGAAATGCATCAAAAGGGCTGGAAGCTGAAAAGCTATACGGTTTTCAGGGGGTATGTCTTTGAGAAATGCATACCGGAAAACTGGATTTATCAACTGGATTATCGTGATGAAGTAGAGGATCTGAATGCTTATATACAGCTGTTTCAGGATTGCGGCTGGGAATATGTCATGATGTTTAATTCCTTCTATTATTTTCGCAGAAAAGAGAATGGGGAAGAAAACAATTCGGAGATTTTCAGTGATCGTGAAACGCGGCGGGAATATTGTGAGTCTATTTATAAGCGAAGTGTATTTCTTACCTTGTTTTGTGCAATCATATTTTCTATTATCATAGTTCCCGGTCTGTGGAAGGCTTTGCAAATGTTTGACAGAGATCCATGGTTTCTTGTTGTATATTCTTTGATTTCCGGTATTATGCTGTTTGAACTCCTGTTTTTAATAAAATGCACGCTGAAATTATATGCGGCAAAGAAAGAGCAGGAAAGCACTTAAGGCGATGCAGTATACTTCATAATCTGTTACTTTGTGTTTACGAAAAAACCAGAGCTTATTCATAATGAATGTTCTCTGGTTTTTAATATAATTGTTTTACTTATGCCCAGGAGTATTTGTTTTACTGGTTACGTGAGATCAATCAGTATTATAATCAACAGGCTTTATGAATATGATATGCTTATATAGAATAATTTCGCTTACCGAAAATCACAGTACCCAGGCGAATCATATTCGAACCATGCTTCAAAGCAATCGGATAATCATCACTCATCCCCATGGACAGATAGCGGATCTGCTCACTGCCATATTCACTCTGCAGCTTGTGAAAGAGGATATTCATCCTTTCAAAACATTCCTCAATACGGTCACGATCCGCATCCAATGGACCAACACACATCAGTCCCTGAACATCCAGGTATTTATACTGCATGCACTGTTTTACAAAGGCAGGACATTCTTCCATATACACACCAGTCTTGTTTGCTTCTCTTGATATATTTACTTCAATCAGTACCGGCATAATTTTATCGATTTTCGCACACTGCTTTTCTATTTCCTCAGCCAGACGCAGACTGTCAAGACTTTGGATCATATCAGCGAGAGGAACAACATCCTTTACTTTATTGCGCTGTAAATGACCAATCATATGCCATTGATAGCGATCATCATATTTTTCTTTTAATTCCTGTACCTTATTTTCACCAAACACCCGACATCCGCAGGCATAGGCTTCATCAATTTCTTCTTTCGTATGTGTTTTACTTACTGCGATCAGTGTAACATGATCCGGAAGATGTTTCTGTATTTCCTGAAGTTTCTTTTTATCCATTTTGCATCACCTGTATCATATTATAGCACTATTTTGTATAGATAGAAAAGAATCTGTTGTATATGCGGGAAATGAATAAGAAATTAGATATTGAATCCCAAAATGTTAAGCTTATACGCGTCTGCAGTAAACCTTTATTTTACAGTTATTTTGTATAGGATAGGCAGTGAATGTTTACTGCAAAGAAATATTCAATATATGAAATGGCAAAAGACATTAGGAAGAGGCGAACATCAGAGAACAGAAAAGACAGAATCTATTGACTCTGTCCATCTGGCAGGTATGCTGCCTGTATGTTGAAGGGAATGAATGAAGTTCCCTAACACTATCTTATGCAGGGACTGGTGTTTTATACGAAAATTTTGATCGATAAAGAAAAAAGAGAATGCAGGAGCAAACTTGTAATATCTTATGCATTTTTAAGTCTGTACTGTGACAATATAAAAGCCTATGCGTGTATTTTTATTATCCATGTGTATTATATCCAGTAATTATTCATCGGAACCGGTACAGATTAGACCAAAGCAATGAACTTAATAAAAAAGCTGTGAGGCTTTCCTTATGATGGAAAATTCAAAGCTTACTCCTCAGTATGAGTTCATAATTATGCCTGAAAACATATTCTGCAGCTTATCAGTACACAATGCTGTAAATAGCATGAGAAATCTCTTTGTAGTGCAATAGCTGATTATGCTATAATGATAGGGTCTAGTTAAAGGAGTGTCAGGCTATGAACAAGGGATTGTTTATCACATTTGAAGGAAATGACGGAAGCGGGAAAACAACCATCAGTAAGCTTGCATATGAAAAGCTGAAAGCGATGGGGTATCCTGTACTATATACAAGAGAACCGGGAGGCATAGATATTGCGGAACAGATTCGCAGCATCATACTGGACCCGGCCAATACGGCAATGGATGAACGCTGTGAGGCATTGCTGTATGCCGCCAGCCGCCGCCAGCATCTTATAGAAAAGGTACTGCCTGCGCTGAAGGAAGGAAAAATCGTTCTCTGCGACCGCTTCGTGGACAGCTCTCTGGTTTATCAGGGAATTGCCAGAGGTATCGGTGTTGAGGAGGTCTTTGCTATCAATCAGTTCGCAATTGAAGGGCATCTGCCAGATGCTACGGTATTTCTTTCTGTTGATTTTGAAACAGGACTGTCCCGTGTCACAAGCCGTGGCAATAAGGATCGACTGGACAATGAAAGTATGGAGTTCCATAAGCTGGTTGCACAGGGCTATGAGCTGATCAAAGACAAATTTAAGGAACGTATGCATATTGTGGATGCCAATCCGGATGTGGATACAGTTTTGAACAATACAGTAGCCTGTCTTATGGAGATTATAGAAAACCATGTTTAAAGATATTCTGAGAGAACAGCAGCCGGTGGTATATCACACTCTGCGAAATGCTCTGGAGCATAACCGTCTTGCGCATGCCTATATGTTCAGCGGTCCCAGCGGTACGCCCAAAAAAGAAACTGCATATCTGCTGGCCCAGAGTCTGGTATGCAGGGAATCAGGCTTTGCCTGTGAGGTATGTGATACGTGTGAGCGTATTGCACACAACGAATATGCCGATATGATATATCTGGATGGGACAAGTGTTTCCATTAAGAAGGACGATATTCTGAAGCTGCAGCATGCATTCGCAAAAACCGGCCTTGAAAAAACCGGAAAGAAAATATATGTGCTGGATCATGCGGAAAATGCGACACCGGATGCATTAAACTCCCTGTTGAAATTTCTGGAGGAACCGGGAAGTGATATGATTGCAATACTGATTGTGGAACAGCTGGACAGAGTTCTTCCTACCATCATATCCCGCTGTCAGAATATCCCCTTTACCCCGTTGAGCGCATCACAGTGCCATGCGGCGGTACAGGAGGATCTGGAGGCGCTGGATGCCTATCTGCTCAGCAGCATGATCCGCCAGAAGTCGGAAATTCTGGAGGCTTCGGAAAGTGAGGATTATCAGCATGCCCGCTTTTTAATGAAGGGAATGCTGGAGCGTTATCTTTCCTCACCATATGATGCTTTGCTGTTTCTGCAGTTGGAAGGCTTTCCTTCAAAACAGAAAAAGCACGGAAAGCAGGCAATGCTCTATCTGCTTGATATGCTTACTATATTCTTCCGTGACTGTCTGCGTGGCAGTCGTCGGCAATCGGATACATGGTATCAGAATATGCTGAAGGAATATCAGAAGAAAAACATGGATATGGCGGCAATTCTGCAGATTCTCATGCAGACGAAGGATACATTACTGCGTTCGGTCAACCTGCAGCTGCTCGTTGATCAGATGCTATACAGAATGAAAGAGGTGACAGAATGAATCAGTCGGAAGACAGGAACTGGATTTCAAAAGGAAATCCGAATCCGAAGCAGGATAAAAAGAAGCATCATGACAGAGGCTTTGAACAGAAACGGGATATGAAGCATCATCCCAAGCATGATGGAAAACCCAATATGAAGTCGGAAGCGAAGGAACCACGACAGGAAGTAAAGAAGGAAATGAAGCAGGAACAAAGGCCTGCACAAAAGCCGGAGCACAAGAAGGCAAACCACAATGAACGCAAGCCGGAAGGCAGAGTTTATAAATACATCGCGTTTGTATCCTTTAAGGATTCAAAAAAAATCTATACCTTCGGCACCGATGTGGATGAGTACCGGGTGGGTGATGATGTGGTGGTTGAAACGATTCGTGGTCTGGAGCTTGGAAAAATCGTTAAAGAAACAGAAACCTTTTTGTCCAATGGAATGGAGATCAAGCCAATCACACGCAAAGCAACAGAGCGTGATTTAAAGCAGGCACAGGAAAATATTGAAAAGGCCGGTAAGGCTATGGAGATATGTGCGGAATGTATCCGTAAGCTTGGATTGGATATGAATCTGATTGAAGCGGAGTATACGCTGGATTGCAGTAAAATCATCTTTGTTTATGTTGCGGATGAGCGTGTGGATTTCCGTGAGCTTCTCAAGGAGCTGGCAAGTATTTTTAAATGCCGCATTGAGCTTCGTCAGATTGGTCCCCGTAACAAATCAAAAATCATTGGTGGTCTGGGAACCTGCGGTATGGAAACTTGCTGTTCCAGATTTATGAATGACTTTGATGTCGTATCTATCAATATGGCAAAGAATCAGCTGCTGGCATTGAATATTCAAAAGCTGAGCGGACAGTGCGGCAAGCTGATGTGCTGTCTGAAATTTGAAGACAGTCAGTATAAGCGGCTGCGTGAGGGTCTGCCGAAAATGAATTCCCAGATTGAATACAAGGGAAGCAGGTATCGAATTACCAGTATGAATGTACTGCTTCAGCAGGTAAAGATTGAAAATAAAGAGGATGTACAGTTTCTTTCCTTTAAGGAATTGTGGCCGGATATAGATTTCTCCGATCGGTAGGTGAACAAAATGAATCGTCAGAAGAGCTTCGAAAACGAGAAAGCAACCCTGTATGTGGTGGCAACGCCAATCGGGAATCTGCAGGAAATGACACCAAGAGCATTGAAAGTGCTGGAGTCTGTCGATGTAATTGCGGCAGAGGATACCAGAAACACACTGAAGCTGTTAACGCATTTCGGTATTCATACCAGACTGATTTCCCATCACCAGCACAATGAGGCTCAAAGTGCGAACGGTCTTTTGGAGCTGCTGCGTCAGGGACAGGATATCGCGCTTGTGAGTGATGCCGGCTATCCTTTGATCAGCGATCCGGGCTGTGTTGTAACACAGAAGGTAATCGAGGAGGGCTTTAATGTCGTTCCGATATCCGGAAGCAATGCGATGCTGAATGCCCTGGTATCCAGTGGCATGGACACCAGACATTTTCTGTTTTACGGATTTTTGAAATCCGGTGAAAAGGAACGGATTCGTGAATTGTATGAATTAAAATACTATCCGTTTACCATGGTCTTTTATGAAGCACCGCACCGTGTGAAAAAAATGCTTGCTTCCTGTCTTGAGGTACTGGGCAACCGCAATATCTGTCTGGCTCGTGAGCTTACAAAAAAGCATGAGGAGTTTCTGAGAGGCACTATCGAAGAAATTCTGGAAATTGCGGAGGAGCTTAAGGGTGAAATGGTAATTGTTATGGAGGGCTCCAGAGAAACCAAGGATCCGGGAGAAGATTCCGCAATGCCGCTTGTTCATGAACAGATCAATACCTATATTAAAGAAGGATTGACTACCAATGAAGCAATCAAGCGTGTCGCAAGAGAGCGCGGCCTCAGTAAAAATGAAATATATAAGCAGTACCACGGATTATGTTAAAATACCTGAACGTAAGTGAATCAATTGTTTGAACTACGTTATTGAGCTGTTAATAAGGATTGATTTCTGTATGGAACAGGAGTTAATCCTTTTTTAAAAGGAGAAGAGCATGAATTTAACAAAGGAACCCTGTCTGTATGCGGATATGCTGCAGTGCAGGAATGCAGGCGGGTTAGTTTTATATGAAACAGAGACAGCCCTGCTTTTACAGGGAAGAATTTCAAAGATTTTATATAGTGCTGCGGCAGATGATCAGGCAGGTAAAGAAATCGTGGAGCACCTGCCAAAGCAGTTTGGCATACTGGTTGCCCATGACACCTATACGGATCCCTGGCTGAAATCCATGCGAAAGCTGGAAAGTGAGCTGGAGTGTGTTCACTGTGTATATGTTGAGGATGAACCCCCTACAGTAGCCCTGCCGGAAGGCTTTGTAATAAATAGGCTGGATGCATCACATACACAGAAAATCATTGCATTATACAGGCATTCAATGGAATCTCTGGCAAATAAACAGTATATCGGTGAATGTCTGCAGGATGGTATGTATGGTGCATTTTACAAGGGTGAGCTATGCGGATTTATCGGAGTACATGAGCAGGAAAGTATCGGAATTCTGGAGGTTCATCCCAAATGGCGGAGAAAAGGACTAGCTGTGGCTCTGGAGCAGGTGATGATTGGCAAACAGCTGGAGCGCGGCAGACTGCCCTATGGTGAGATTGTAAAGGATAATACTGCCAGTATCCGGCTTCAGAAAAAAGCAGGGATGATTACAGATGAAAAGCTTACCTACTGGTATTTTCCCTGAATATTCATAAAATCATCACATAAGGGTATGGCATTCAAGTTATAATACAGATAGAGGTGATAACATGAGCAAACTGCTGGTTGTGGACGATGAGGAACGTATCAGAAGCATGATTCGTAAGTATGGTGAATTTGAGGGACATGAAATTGAGGAAGCAGTGGATGGAATGGATGCCATCGAAAAGTGTAAGCAGGCTGAATATGATCTAATCATTATGGATATCATGATGCCGAATCTGGACGGCTTTTCTGCGGTAAAGGAAATCCGTAAGGATGTGCAGACTCCTGTCATTATGCTCTCCGCAAGAGGAGAGGAATATGATAGAATCCACGGCTTTGAAATCGGTGTTGATGATTATGTGGTAAAACCGTTTTCTCCTAAGGAGCTGATGATGCGTGTCAGTGCCATATTAAAGCGATATCATGGTGATGTAAACACCAGAAAAAAGGATATCTATACCTATGAAGGCTTGAAAATCGATTTTACGGCACGCAAGGTCTTTATTGATGATAAAGAGGTGGAAATGTCGCCAAAGGAATATGTTCTATTATTTTATCTGGTACGCAATGAAGGAATCGCACTGACAAGAGAACAGCTGATTCATGATGTATGGGGGTATGATTTCTATGGGGATGACAGAACGCTGGATACGCATATCAAGCTGCTGAGAAAAAGTCTGCAGGATTACAGCCGCCTGATTATTACACTGCGCGGAGTAGGGTATCGTTTTGAAGCTGAAAAATAAACAGGTGGCAGGCGTCGACAGAAAAGAGCGAAAACCAATCAGCGTCAAGTGGAAGATTTTTGTCACACTGGTGTTCTTTATTGTCATTATCATTGCAGTACTATGGTTTTTTCAGGTATTTTTTCTGGAAAAATTTTATATGTTTATCAAATCCAATTCCGTAAAAAAGGCCGCCAGTGAAGTAAATGAAGTCATTACGCAGAAGCTGGATGGCTCACTGGATATGGAATCCTATAAAACAAAAATTTCAAACATTTCCCGCAATGGGGATTTCTGTGTCATCGTTTATGATGAGGATACGAGCAAGGATCCGATTATGGGCAATGAAAGCGATGGCAAATGTATGCTCAGCAAATCTGCCAGCTATGCTGCCCATGCAGATGTTATTGATGAACTGAAGGGGGAAGCCCTGTCACAGAAGGATGGAATAGCTTCCAGACTGATTGAGGATACTGCCAAGGTGGAGGTGCCCTTTGAATCCTTTCGTTTCTCTTTGACAAAGGAAGGTCTTATGATACCGCGTCCGGAGGCATTTCCATCACGGCTTACATCGGATATCAGAGACAACGGCAGAAATAAACAGAATATGAAAATTTCCAAGGGTGTGCAGAATATGACCTACATCAGTGTGGTCACAGGAAGCAATTCCCATATGAAAATCAGTGTGATCAATGCACAGCTGACACCGGTAAATGCTACGATTGAAACAATCAAGACACAGTTTATCATCATTGCGGCAATATTGACTGTAGTGGCGCTTATGCTGGCCTTTTATCTTTCAAGAAAGATTGCACGTCCCATCATCTCCATTAACAACGGAGCGAAAACGCTTGCGACCGGTCAGTATGATGTTGCCTTCAGCGGTAAGGGATATCTGGAAATTGAGGAGCTGAGCAATACGCTGAACTATGCTTCCAGAGAGCTGAGGAAGGTGGAGAATCTGCGGCGTGAGCTGATTGCGAATATGAGCCATGACCTGCGAACACCGCTGACAATGATCAGCGGATACGGGGAGGTTATGCGGGATATCCCCGGTGAGAACACACCGGAGAATGTACAGATTATCATTGATGAGACAAAACGTCTGACCAATCTGGTGAACGATATGCTGGATCTATCCAAGCTGCAGGCAGGTGTACAGGAGCTGCATGCGGTTTCCATGAATCTGACGGATGAAATCCGCAGCATCATCGAACGCTATGAAACCCTTTTAAAGCAGGATGAGTATGATATTCGCTTTGAATATAGAGAAGATGTCATAATTCAGGGAGATGTAATCAAGCTTGATCAGGTTATCTATAATCTGATTAACAATGCCATCAACTACAGCGGAGAGGATCATCAGGTCATCGTGAAGCAGCTGCTTGAACAGGGAAGGGTTCGTATCGAAATAATCGATCATGGTCCGGGTATCGAAAAGGATAAGCTTGCGTATATCTGGGAACGGTATTACAAGGTGGATAAGACGCATGTGCGCTCCCGGGTTGGCAGCGGTCTGGGTCTGAGCATTGTTAAAGCTGTTCTGGAGCTTCATAAGGCTGAATACGGCGTACTTAGTGAAGAAGGAGTAGGAAGTACCTTCTGGTTCTCTCTGCCTTACAGCAAAAGCCAAAACGAGGATGGATAGTGTCTGTATCAAGCTGAATCACTAGAAACTATGATAATAAACACAGCTGTTTTAAAACGATGTCAGGGAGGCAGCAGGTACAGACTCAAAACAAGGGGTGCTCGTTATAAAATACATACCATACATATTCATATAGAATAAAAATATCTGTGGATGACATTTCATGGATATTTTTTATTAAACCTCACGTAAATGGAAGAAAAATATCAGGAAAAATGCTTACACTTTTTCATGTAAATAAAAAAAAGCATTTACAGTCCCACAAACACTGAAATTGAGGTATAATAAGTGTCAGAGCAAATAGAGATGAAGGTTCATCTACAATATAAACAATCTGAATACACGTAAATGCCGCGTGTATTTTCTATTGTCATTGTTCTAGGTTAAGGAGGATTCTATGATCACTAGCATTAAGAAAAGGGACGGACGTGAAATACATTTCTCTCCGGAAAAAATCACAAGAGCTATTTTCCTGGCAGCAAGCAGAGTAGCACAGGAGGAAGGCAGCAAAGCAGATTATGAAACAGCGGAAATACTGACGGAGAAAGTCGTAAATCTTCTGAATAATACATACCAGGGCACAACACCAACCGTGGAAAATGTGCAGGATGCAGTTATTAAGGTATTGATTGAAACCGGTCATGCGAGAACCAGTGAAGCATATATCCTGTATCGTGCAGAACGTACAAGAATCCGCAGCATGAAGACAAGACTGATGAAATCCATTGAGGAAATTACGTTTGCGGACAGCAACGATGCGGATATCAAGCGTGAGAATGCCAATATTGACGGAAATACGGCAATGGGTACCATGCTGCAGTACGGAAGTGCTGTATCCAAGGAATTCTGTATGAGTCAGCTGATGAATCCGCAGCATGCGGCGCTTCATGAAAACGGAGATATCCATATTCATGATATGGATTTTATGAATATGGGGACGCTGACCTGCTGTCAGATTGATTTGGAAAAGCTGTTTGACGGCGGTTTTTCAACCGGTCACGGGCATTTGCGTGAACCGCAGGATATCACCAGCTATGCAGCTCTTGCGGCAATCGCAATCCAGAGTAACCAGAACGATCAGCATGGCGGTCAGAGTATACCTGCCTTTGATTTCTACCTGGCAAAGGGTGTCGCAAAAACCTTCCGCAAGGAATATATCAGTAATCTCAACAAAGCGCTGGAGCTGTTTATCAATCTGGATGCTGATGTGAGAGAACCGTTCAAGGCAGTGGAGAAGGAAACAGGAAAAACTGCAGCTATGATCATGGACGACAGCTTCCTGAACAGCCTGAATGCCATGCTGAAGGAAACCTTCGGTCTTGGTGAGGAACAAATCGAGCTGATCAATAAATTCGCTTATAAAGAAGCAAACGTTGCCACAAGAAGAAAAACCTATCAGGCAATGGAAGCCTTTGTACATAATCTGAACACCATGCATTCACGTGCCGGTGCACAGGTACCGTTTTCCAGTATAAACTTCGGTACGGATATGACACCGGAGGGTAGACTGATCAGTGAAAATCTGATGCTGGCACAGGAAGCAGGTTTAGGGAACGGAGAAACACCGATTTTCCCGATTCTGATTTTCAAGGTTAAGGAAGGCATTAACTATAATCCTGAGGATCCTAACTACGACCTGTTTAAGCTGGCAATGCGTGTATCCGCAAAACGTCTGTTTCCGAATTTCAGCTTTATGGATGCTCCGTTCAACAAACAGTATTACAAGGAAGGACATCCGGAAACAGAAACAACCTATATGGGATGCCGTACCCGCGTTATGGGAAATATCAACGGTCCGGAAATTGCGACAGGAAGAGGAAACAACTCCTTTACCTCCATCAACCTGCCGCGTCTTGGAATCAAGCACGGAGTTGCTGTAAATGGTGATTTCAATGAGGCTGCTTTCTTTAATGAGCTGGATGAAAAGATGGAAATCGTTATTCAGCAGCTGCTGGAGCGTCTGGAAATTCAGGGAAGAAAGAAAGTGAAAAACTTCCCATTCCTGATGGGACAGGGTGTCTGGATCGGCAGTGAGAATCTGAGCTGGGAGGATACGCTGGAGGAAATCATCAAGCAGGGAACGCTGACAATTGGTTTCATCGGTCTGGCGGAATGTTTAAAGGCGCTGATCGGAGAACATCACGGAGAAAGTGAAGAAGCGCAGAAGCTTGGTCTGAAAATCGTAGGGCATATGCGTGAAATCTGTGATGAAGCTACAGAGAAATACGGTCTGAACTTCTCTCTTATTGCAACTCCTGCAGAAGGTCTGTCTGGAAGATTTACACGGATTGATAAGAAAATCTACGGTATCATACCGGGTGTTACAGATCGTGATTACTATACAAATTCCTTCCATGTACCGGTATACTATCACATAACAGCATTTAAGAAGATTCAGAAGGAAGCTCCTTATCATGAATTCACAAACGGAGGACATATCTCCTATGTGGAAGTGGACGGAGATCCTACAAATAATCTGGAAGCATTTGAATCCATCGTTCGCTGTATGAAGGATGCGGGAATCGGTTACGGCAGCATCAACCATCCGGTAGACCGTGATCCATGCTGCGGCTACAGTGGTGTAATTGAAGGGCATGTCTGTCCAAAATGCGGAAGAGACGAGCGTGAGGAAGAATATAAGTTTGAGAAAATCCGCCGTATTACCGGTTATCTGGTAGGTACGGTAGACCGTTTCAATGATGCAAAGGCATCTGAAGAACGGGATCGTGTAAAGCATGGATAACAAAACCATTCGACTGGCTTCCCCTATGCAGGAGGACAGCTTTGTAGATGGTCCCGGTGTTCGTATGGTTATCTGGACGCAGGGGTGCAGACATCACTGCCCAAACTGTCACAATCCGCAAACCTGGGATACGGAAGGCGGCACCCTGTATTCCGTGGAACAGCTGCAGCAGCAGATTCGTGATGCACAGCTGCAGAGCGGTCTGACACTTTCAGGCGGAGAGCCGTTTTTGCAGGTTGAGCCATTGCTGGAAATCGTAAGAACGGCAAAGGAAAAACAGCTGAACATCTGGGCTTATAGCGGGTTCACCTATGAAGAGCTTCTTGCGGATGAGCGTAGGAAAAGACTGCTTGTGCAACTTGATGTGCTGGTTGACGGTAAGTTTGTGAATGAGCTGAAGGATTACCGTCTTGTCTTTAAGGGAAGCCGGAATCAGAGAATCATCGATGTACAGAAATCACTGCAAAGCGGCAGTGTCATCCTGTCAGAAAAGGATGAACAGAATCAGAAGCTGAAGGAAGAGGATATGATCAATGCATGACCATATCCTTTCTTTTATCTCTTTCTATAGCATAAGAGGAATAGCTGAATCATCGATTCTCTGTGAAACTGAAAACAGCGTCATATGAGCCAAAAGGAAGAGGGAATGCGGCTGTTCTTAATTACTGCATACCTTTTTCCAAAGGTGATGCTTTGTGCCCTTGTTATTATAATTTCATTCTATACAAAAAACTTCATAGATAATCATTTTGATATGTGAACTATACAGGCACTGAAGCTGTACAGCAAGATTGCGTATATGCAATGGAATTTCTTCCATAAGATTTTAAGGAATAGATTGCATGACAGATAAGTGTGTTGATACGAATATAATGTAAAAGGCTGTTGTAAAAGGAAATATGGGGAATTCTACTATTGGTTGAGAAGCAGACAACGAGCAGTTGTGACATTCAACCAGCCCTATCTTCCTTTAGGAAGGAATCATTTCTATAATGAGGGTGTGAAGAAAGGTGGAACACTATATGAAAGCATTAGGAACCAAAATAAGTGAATTGAGAAAAGCAAGGGGTATGACACAGGATGAGCTTGCAGATAAAATGGGAGTTTCGCCGCAGGCTGTATCAAAATGGGAGAATGATCTTTCTATGCCGGATCTTCCAGTATTGATTGAGCTGTCAGACTACTTCCATATTTCTCTGGATGATTTTCTAAAAGAAAAGGTGCAGACAGTCGAACTGCTTCCGGAAGATAAGCGAAAGGATATCGAACAGATGTTTTTGAGAGTGTATGTGGATTCAGAGAATGGAGACAGAGTACGTGTCAACCTGCCGCTGGCTCTGGTAAAAATGGCCAGAGATATGGGGCTGGACATCCCGCAGATGACAGACAATCCAATGATGCAGAAAATCGATCTGGGAATGATTATGCAGCTGATAGAGAGTGGTGTGATCGGGAAGCTTGTAGAAGTCGATTCTGCAAACGGAGATCATGTCGAAGTGATTGTCGAATAGCATGAAGATACGGATACATGCACAGTCCTGCCGTCTAAATCTTCGCATTCCCGATAGCATGCTTTATAATACGCTCACCTGTACAGTGATTAGAAAGACAGTACAGGAGAATACGGAAATAGCATGGACAATGGATAAGGAGACCACAAGAAAGATGATGCGGCTTCTAAAGCATTTCAGTAAGGAATACAGGGGATTAACCATCATTGATGTAGAAACGGCTGATGGGGAAATTGTGCAGATAACATTATAAAAGGATCATGGCTATGATCTTTTTTTCTGTTTACACCTGTGCTCCTGAACAAAGAAGAGAAGCATTTTGAAAAAAAGAAACAGGTGCCGTTGACCTGTTTCTAAGCTACTTCCTATCTTTTACTGATTATGTAACATGCAAAGCTGTAGTTTTATCTTCAGCTAATGCTGCATTCTTCCAGCAGCTGCAGACAGCCGTCCGGATTGTCTGAATGAAGAAGCGCATTTGTAAATCCCAAATCCATCAGCTTTCTTGCCAGGTTGGAAAGGATTCTAAGATGCTCATTCCCGCTGTTTTCCTTCCGTACAGCAATACCGAATACCATCTGAACCTGATCATTATCCCATTGAATCGGATTTTGTAGACGAAGAAAGACCAGAGATGTATGCCTGACGCCCAATGACAATGCATGCGGTATAGCGATGCTGGAGCCCATGGCTGTAGATATTTCGTCTTCTCTTGAATAAACATCGTCTATATATTGCTGCTTATCACACAGCCGCTGATTATTCTCCAGTGTATCCGCAATGCAGGAAATAATATCATCCTTGGACTGCAGATTCATATCAAGGAGAATCAGATTCTCATTGATCAACTTCATGTCTTACTCCTGATCCGGTTCATTTCTGATAAAGAAATAAATCATACAGACAGCAACTGCTGTTCCTGCTGCAAACGATAACAGATATAATGGGATATTACTGACAAGAAGCAATGTTTCCAGACCGCCAATCGGTGCAGATAGTGTAATTCCAAACATGGCTACCAAGGCTCCTGTTACTGCTGCTCCAACACATAAGGAAGGAAGAATTTTCTTAGGCCGGTCTGCTACAAAGGGAATGGCTCCTTCAACAAAGAAACTGAGTCCCATAATATATGCAGCAATTTTTGCCCCCCGTAAATTTTCGCTGAACTTTTTAGGAAACAGCGTACAGGCGACAGCACAGCTTGTAGCAATTACCATGGCACTGCAGCCGCAGGAAGCCATGACAACAGACGGTACGGTTCCTCCATCTGCTGCAGTCAGTGTTGCAACAGAGAACAGATATGCAGTTTTGTTGATGGGACCACCAAGATCAAGTGCCAGCATACCGCCGATTACTGCCCCAAGCAGTGCAGCATTTGTACCGCTGAGACCGGATAGGAAATCTGTAAGCGCATTGCTGACAGGGGCAACGACGGAATTGATTGCCAGCATGGCAAGACTTGTTAATGCAAGCCCCAGTATCGGGAATATCAGCAGTGTTTTGATTCCCTCCAGAGATCGAGGTATCCCGGCAGTCAACTTTTTCAGACCGAGAATGATATAACCCGCTGCGAAGCCGCCGATCACAGCGCCAAGAAAACTGGAGCCGCCGTTTGCTGCCAAAGCACCGGCTACCATACCGGTCAGCAGTCCCGGCCGATCCGCTATGGAATAGGCAATATAAGCTCCCATAATCGGAAACATATACCCCATAGCCAGCCCGCCAATCTGATTCAGCCAGGAAACGAAAACATTGGATGAGCCGAAGGTCGCTGTGTTGGCATTCTGAAAATCAAACAGATAGGCACATGCCAGCATAATTCCACCACCTACAACAAATGGCAGGAAGTAAGAAACACCGGACATCAGATGATTATAGCTTTTTTTCCAATTCATAATTTTCTCCTCTTTCTCATTTAATATTCTTTTAGTGCATCATTCAGTTTTTCATATACGCTTTCTACTTTTCTCACGGCATCTGTTACAGAAACCTCCAGGAGCTTTTTCCCTCGAAAGCGCTCCATTTCCACACGGGTATCTGCCGCAATGATAACGTAGTCTGCTTCCTTAATATCTTCCTCACGTAATCGGTTCTCTACACCTCCGGAACCATTTGTTTCAATTTTTACCTGAAAGCCCAGTTTCTTACCCTGCCGCTCCAGATTCTCTGCGGCCATATACGTATGGGCAATTCCTGCCGGGCAGGCACATACTCCGATAATGCGTTTCATAAATAAGTCCTCCTTTATGTTCTTTCTATCTGTATCATTCTGAGCTCACCCTTATGCAGAGGCTCCAGCTCATTGGACAGCGGTTTGTGTATTGTATGATCCAGTGTCGTCAGTGTGTAAACAAGCGCTTCATCACTATGTATTATGCCGCAGGATACCGGCTCTATTTCATTGTTATACAGACGAAGCAGCCAGTAATCTTTTTCCTTCACCAGTGATCCGAAGCAGCCCTGTAGCTCATCCATATTCAGAAAGCTCCAGGAATCCGGAAGTCTCTGCTCTGGTGGATTGGTAGGAAAATAGGATATCGGATGCACAGACTTATCAAAATGCTGTCCTTCAAAACAGAGTTGCGGGCAGGCATATTGAATGTAATCTTGGCAGATACGATTACCGTCATAGCTTTCATACCACGTTAAGGCCAGATCAAAGCTGTTTTCTTTCAGCATCTGACATTTCGGTGTTTGGAATATCATGTAGTCCAGACCGCTGGGCCTGCCCGGACGACGATGCAGATCCGGATAGCCCATAGCACCATAGGAACGAAACAATACTACAGCGATATCCTTGTTACCTTCGTCTATCAGCTCATATTCCTTACTGCTTTTCGTCATAACAGTCATGACTTCATCATCCTCTACCGATACATAATTCAATAACGGCCATGTTGGACTGGGCTCTTCAAACCAGCCATCCGCCTTCCAGGTCTTTAAAGCTGCCGGAGCGCTTTCGCGTTTGATGTAGCTGTATTGTGTCCCTGCAAGTGAATACGTATGCGGTGCCTGTCCGGTGAAAACCAGACGTACACGATGATCCGTTGCATGATTATCAATCGTTCCTGAAATACGGATATTATTCTTATCTATCAGCTCAAGCTTAATTTTATATCGCATACCGGAATTTCGTATTCTATCTTTTCTATTCTTCAGATTCTGAGGTATCTCCAAGGTACCTGTCAGGGTCATACAGCTGTAAGTCATATTCTGTACGCAGGAAACTTCTGCATGTTCAAAGTAATCTGTAAGAATCCAGTCATATTCTGGAGGAGAATAGTCAAAGCTGTCTCCCTCATCCCCGGATTCCTCCAGATAGATAGCGCTGCGATGCTCCCTATGACTCCTGTAATCAAAGATATGTACACCCTCTTCATCCTTGTGAATACGGAAACGGTTATTTTCAATATAAGGAACCTGCGCCAGTTCATAGCTGACAGATGGCTGATCAATATCCTGAATATACAATGTGCGATAGGAAAAGCCCTTCATATGATCAATCTGCAATATGATTTCTGTTTCATAGAAATAGCCCTTGGGATCCATATCACGGATATCTTTACGTAAAACACCACAGTTCTTTTTTACTGTCCCTGCACGCGTATACGGCAGCTCCTTTCCATCCAGAAGGATTCGGAAATCAGGTTTTCCAGTCTGTACAGTTGTATGCAGTGTCTGTGTTCTTGTATATGGCAGCGTATTGCATACCAGCAGAGGATATCCATCCTCCCTCTTCTGTACAGAAAGAGAAAGCAGCTTCATCAGAAATACCGTTTGAGAGGTTATCAGATTGTAAGCATTCTGTGTTTCCTGCTGAATATAGTCATTTGTTTCATCTGTCAGTGTCGCAGAGGAATGTGTCTGGCAGCGCAGCAGACGATTCCATATTTCATCGATCAGTCCGTGGTCATACGGGATACCCTGTGCATCCAGCATGGACATAAGAGGCTGAAGACCGTATGTGATCTTTCGCTCACAGGCATCCTGCAGTGCTTTGATATCTGCGCGTGCGGAGAAAATGGAACGGTGAACCCGATGATACTGCGTCGAGAACAGTTCATGCTCATGGCATTTTAAATTGTGACCATGCTCTCTTACACGATTGCAGAAGTCCTGCCATGTTGTTGATACAAATGCAATGTCTGTTTGCTGTGCGTTATACTCTGCTATTCGTTTTGGTATATCCAGCATTGCCGGATTTTGATCAAAGCCCAGCGGAAATACAAATTCGTGATCCAGTGTGGAATAGGACAGGAGCCGGTCAATCAGACTTTGTACACTGATTTTATTGTAGTCAAGAGCTGATTCATCAAATAATGTACCATTACGGAATGCATAGCATCCGTATCCATAGCCTGCAATCATTGTGCATACCAGCAGCTCACTGCCGTCATTTGATTTCATGTAAAATTCGCTGCCAAGCTTATAATCATCTCCAACACCGCGTGTTATGACAAAATCCTTAATTCCAAACTGATGAAATATCTTGGGAAAATCCCAGGAATGTCCAAAGGAATCCGGCAGATATGCAACCCTGGAAACATATCCGAGATTTTCGGCAGACTGCATGCCGAGTCTCAGGTTGTTAATGACAGATTCACCATTGCAGATAAAGCAGTCAAGCTGTGAGTGAAAGGGTCCGATTACGAGCTTTTTTTCCGTTACGAGAGTTCGTATGTATGCTTCGTCCTCCGGGTGAAGCTTTCTGTACTCATCCATCGGCGCACTCTGTCCGTCGAAAAAGAAATCTGTAATTCTTCCGCTTCGAAAGCCTTCCAGCATCTCCTTCATATTATAGCACAGCTGAACAGTTGCATCCTGTGCTGTGAAATACCAGATCAGATCCCAATGTGTATGATGAATACAATGTGCTGTTTTCTTCATTGCTGTTCCTCCTTGCACCTCTACTATATCAACCGCTGTCTTCAACAATCAATAGAGCACGGCACTTCCTTTTTTCAACATCTACAGGTATTCCTGCAATTTTTTCCAGACAGCTGTATATAGAAATTATGATATAATTTCTATGGAAGAAAGCGGATATCAGATGCTGTTTATTTTAGGCATACAGCTCTCACCTTCGGTATGCGTTCCGAAAGAAAAGCAGAAATTAAATCTGTATCTTTTCCGCAGGATCGAGATAGATACCGTATGGAAGGCTCTTGGCATACTATAATGGGTGATAAAAACAAAAAGGACAGTGAACTGGAGGCTTATCATGAAAAAAACACAAAGGTGGATGGAACTTCTGAATATACTTGTAGAGGAACAGAATTTTCAGACTGTGGCAGAGCTTGCAGAACAGGTCGCAGTATCTTCGCAAACGATACACAGCGATCTGCAGGATACCAGTTTTCTACAGCTCCTTCATGGTGCCGAGCTGATAAAAAAACCGAACATCGGAATACGTCTTCACTGTACACAAAAACAGAGAGAGGCGATTTACCGGCAGCTTCAAAAAAATCGCTTTGAGACATCTGTCCCCTTGGAAAAGGGAAATGATTTACATACGGTTCTGCATATGCTTTTAACTTATAGGGATGCGATCCGTATGGAGGATCTTGCAGATGCATTATACCGTTCAAAGTCCTCACTGACCACTGTTCTGGAGGAAGCTGAGAGACTTGCTGAGAACTATGACTGCAGACTTCGAAAACGTTCAAACTATGGTCTGTCTCTGGAAGGACACGAAGAGGATATCCGAAATCTTTTTTACCGTTTTGTAGACACTCTTCCGGTGCAGGGATATCAGCATAATGACCTGGATGTCCGTCTGCCGGATGCATTATATGAAAAAATGAAAATGGTATTTGATGTTCAGATGATTCGTATGATTATCCCGATTGTAAAATCATCGGAAATCAATCTGAATACTCATTATTGTGATTATGATTTCGGTATGCTGATTCTCAAATGCTGTATATTACTTACGCGCTGTCAGATTGACAGGTCAGTTCAAAAGCAGACAACCATCAGCACCGATCTTCAGGAATATTATGTAGCCACCATCATGAAGCTGAAAATGGAGCAGACATTTCATGTAAGCCTTCCCGAAGAGGAAATATATTATCTGGAACGGGTGATTCTTTCAACCCGCAAGCAGCAAAACCAGGAGCAGTTTCAGGAGCTGGACAGTGCCATGCTGGATAGATTCATTTATCTGGTATCGGAACGTCTGAATGTCGATCTGTCAGAAGATAAACAGCTCAAACAAAACCTTTGCAATCATATGAAACCGGCAATCCGGAGAATGAAGTATGGTATCTCAAGTGAGAATCCTCTGCTGGAAGCAATCAAAACGAAATACACGGAGGTCTATGTCGCAATCATGACAACGATTGATAAGATAGAGGAAAGGGAACACATCTATTTTGACGCCAATGAGCTTGGCTTTATCTGTCTGCATATCGTCGGAGCCTTAAACCGCTCCAGGAATATCCGTTCCATACGCTGTTTATTGATCTGTGATGCCGGAATCACCTTTGAATCCTATATTAAAAGCATGGTTGAAACATCCTTTCGTGAAATAGAAATTGTGAACATTATAGGCAGTGATGAAATGAAAAAAGAAACGGGGCACCAGCATGATCTTATACTGAATGCTACAACGAACCGTCTGCATGCTTCCAATATTATAAATATCGATCACTTGTTTACAGAAGCATCCTGTTCGCAGGTTCGTCATTGGATTTTTGCAAGAGAAATCAAGCATACGCTGGAGCTTCGCACAAAGTTTGACAGCTATCTTTCTTATTTTCAGGACAGCTGTGAAAATCGCAGAAGTCTCATTCATAAATACTGCACATATCTGGAGGATAACGGATATGTTACAGAAGCGTTTGAGGCGTCGGTTTATGATCGTATTCAGTATTCTTCAACAGCAATCGGACGTGGTGTTGCAGTCCCTCACGGTACGAAAAAAGCAGTGAAGAATTCCGTTATTTTAATTATCAAACTCGATCATACGATCACATGGGATGATCAGCTTGTTGACCTTGTATTCTTTGCGGCCATCGGTGAGGATATCAGTACGGAATACAGTAAAATATTTCGCCGCATTGTACGGATTGTCTCTGATGATGAGCAGACGCACATGCTGAAAAGCTGTAACAGTCTTGAAGAAATCAGAAAATATCTGTTTGATACCGAACAAAAAGCATAAGCTTTTTATATTTGCTCTTGCAATCCTTTCAGCTGCGTGTAGGATTTATGGTGAGGTGGTTACTATGAAAGAATTGGAAAGCTATATACAATCCGTCAATACCTGCAGTGATTCGCTGATTCGTGAGGTGTGGAGTGATCAGGATGAATGCTCCATGATATTTCCAAAAGGGGAAGTGGAAGGACTGGACGCTATCCTTGCTTCCTTTTATCACGGAGCGATGGCTCAGTATGAAACGCGCGACCTTCAACAGGATGATGTTAAGATTCAGGAATTCTGTGATATTACAATCGTACGCTTTTACTGGACGCTGTATGCGACGATGAAGGACAGCGGGGAACATATCATGAACAAGGGAAGGGAAACACAGATTTACCGCAGCTATCCGCAGGGGAAAAAGCTGGTGCATGTGCATTATTCCAAACTGCCGTAAGGAATGGCGTTAACACCTGTGAACATTCGTATATATCGACATGATTGCTGAACAGCAGAACAAGAAAAAAGCACGATTTTTCACAACCGTGCTTTTTCTATTGTCTGGAATGTAGTGTTTCACGAGTCTGTTCATCAAAATCCAGACCTTCAAACTGCATATGATAATACTTGGCATAGGTGCCGCCCTTCGCAAGCAGTTCATTGTGTGTTCCTCTTTCTTCCATGCCGTTTTCAGAGATAACGATAATTTCATCTGCATTGCGTATGGTGGAAAGACGGTGCGCAATTGTGATACAGGTTCTGTTTTTTGCCAGCTCTTCCAGACTTTTCTGAATATGCCGTTCACTTTCATTATCCAGTGCACTTGTGGCCTCATCCAGAATCAATATTCTTGGATCCTTCAGGAAGACGCGGGCAATACTGATGCGCTGCTTCTGTCCTCCTGACAGTCGTGTACCACGCTCACCGACATAGGTATCATAGCCATCCGGCAGTCCCATAATGAAATCATGAATATTTGCCTTTTTGGCTGCTTCGATGATTTCCTCATCCGTGCATCCGGGTTTTCCATATGCAATGTTTTCTTTTACACTTCCGGTAAACAGATATACATCCTGCTGAACGATACCGATTGCCTTGCGAAGGCTTTCCAGTGTCAGCGTTCGAATATCCTGACCATCCACACGAACAGCTCCGTTCTTCACATCATAAAACCTTGGAAGCAGGGAACAGATTGTCGTTTTCCCTCCGCCGCTTGGTCCAACCAGAGCAATGGAACGGCCTGCTTCGATATGTATAGAAACATCATCCAAAACATGCTCTTCCTCATTATAAGAGAAGGTCACATGATCATAATCTATGACACCCTGAACATTCTTCAGCTCCTGTGCATCCGGTGCATCCTGAATATCCGGCTCTGTTTCAATGACTTCAAGGAATCGTTTAAACCCGGAATAGCCCTTTTGAAACATCTCTGTAAATTCAACGAGCACCTCAATCGGGGCAACAAAGATGTTGATATACAGGGCATAGGTCGCAAGAGAAATTGGATCGAGTGTTCCGTTGGCAATAAAATATCCACCCGCAACCAGAATCGTCAGGTACAGCATCCCCTGAAAGAAATTATTTCCTGCATGAAACAGTCCCATCCGGTAATAGTTATTCGTCTTGGATTGCAGAAACAGCTGATTGCTGTGAGAAAATTTATCACGCTCAATGTCTTCATTGGCGAAGGATTTGACAACACGGATACCGGCCAGAGAATCCTGCAGGCTTGCATTGACACCGGCAATCTTACGGCGGTTATCCATAAAGGTTGCCTGCATTTTCTTATTCTGAAGCATACTGAAAATCAGCATGACCAGCGTTACTGCAATCAGAATCAGGGTCAGCGGTACGTGGATGTACAGCAGCAACAGAAAGGAACCGATAATTTTCAATAGCGAGATAAATACATTTTCCGGTCCGTGATGCGCGAATTCTGAAATATCAAACAAATCAGAAACCAGCTTGCTCATCATTTCCCCGGTATTGTTACGGTCATAATAGGAGAAGGACAGGCGCTCAAACTGATCAAACAGATCCTGACGCATATCGCTCTCCATACGTGCTCCCATAATATGTCCCTGCGCTGTTACATAATACCGGCAGATTGCACGAACGATATACATTACAAGCAGTCCTGCCCCAAGCAGAAGCAGACTGTCCATAATCATATCCTTTGGTTGAATATAAAATGTAGTATTCAGATAGCTCAGAATCTGCGGAAATGCAAGATCAACCGCACTGATCATAAGTGCACAGAACATATCAAGAAAGAACACAGTCTTATATGGCTTATAATAGCTTATAAATTTCTTCATAACTTCCATTCAAAAATCCCTCCGTTTCGCATACTGCATTATTATACACGAATTAGAAGCGGCTTACAATTCATATCCACTGATTCCAAATCGTATAAAAACAGCTGTAAGCAAAAAAGGAGATATCTCCCTCCTGCATGCGGTCTGTGGAAACATACGCATGCAATCATGCAGTTTAGATTTCTCATTCCGATACAATGGTAATTTGATTATCGTATTTTTTAAATCTGGCGGCAGATGTATCCTGTTCGATAAGAATGATATCGCCATTGGAATCCTTAACGATGTAGGCATCCTTCAAATGCCCGGATAGCAGCTTGAAAACCTGTTCATTAAGCTTTTTATATGTACCATGAGATACACGATCACCAGATAAATAATAAAGCTGATCCTCATCATCCAGACTGATATTCGTAAAGCTATCGGCACTGGTATAGGTTCCACGGATACCTTTTGCGAATCGATGCTCTTCCTTGCGTTCACTGACATAGGTGCCTATGGCATACAGCACAATAAAAAATAAGCAGGATACGAGGATGAAAGAGATTTTAATAATACGGTACTTTTTCTCTAAATTCATGATTTTCCTTTCTATGAATACCTGACTGCGATCTACAGCCTCTGAAAATATATTGTATACAGCTGTGTAATCATCAGTAATCATTTTAACCGTAATCATCATAGCATACCGTCTATAGGGATTAAACTCCATTTAAGCATTATTAAGATTGTTTCAGGTAAGTCTTTTTGCATAAAATGAGAGCGCCATGCAATATAAAAAGATCTAAGTATTTACTTTAAAAATAATCAAAAACCCCTTATAATGAAAAAAGGGTGATACAATGGGCATACGAATGTTAACAATCAACGTGAATGGGTATGACATACAGGCAAAATACAGGGAAGAGGATATCAAAACAGTATTTATGCCATTTCTTCAACATGTCATACAGCTGCAAAAGGAATCAGGAAAAAGGCTCATTGTCTTTCTGGCGGCTCCTCCTGCAACAGGGAAATCCACACTTGCGATAGCACTCTGTCAGTTTGCCAGAGAATTGGGCTGTATGGATATGCAGTATGCCGGTATGGATGGATTTCATTATACGAATGCCTGGCTCGATAACCATTTTCAGGATGGAAAAAAACTAAAGGAACTAAAAGGCGCTCCGGAAACATTTGATGCAGAGGCAATGTATGCATTGATAAAGGAAACAAAAGGAAGTGATACCTGGTGGCCGGTATATGACCGTAATCTGCATGAACCGCTAAAGCATAGGCTGCATATTACAGGCAGTATCCTTCTTGTGGAAGGTAATTATCTTCTGCTGGACGAGAAACCCTATCGCTCCCTTTCTGCACTATGCGACTATTGTGTGTTTATTCAAGCGGAGGAAAACCTGCTGCGTGACAGACTCATTGACAGAAAAAGCCGCGGCGGGCTAAGCAAGGAGCAGGCAGAGGTTTTTTATGAAAAAAGTGATCGCTGCAATGTACAGCGTGTCTTACATAACCGTTTGAATAGTGATGAGGTGTGGAAGCTTTGTACAGATGGAGGGTATCGGCTCATTTCTCGCAGCTTTGACGAATTGTGGCAAACATTCTGTGAATGAGAAAGGCAGCGATACACATTGCCGTGATATAAATGAGATTGCTTACCCATATGCCGGTGCGCTTCATAATTTGAGAGAATACAGGCTGGGTAGTGATTTTATAAGGACTGATATAGAACATATTGATATCCCCGTAGGAATGAAATAAAACATTGAGCAGTGTGGCAGCTCCTATGCAGATAAGTAAAATCGGAAGGGTTTTTATAAACCCTGAAAGAGAGGTATCACCGTGTCTTGAAAAGCCGATGAAAAAGCCGACAAACAGAAGAAGAAAGTGCCAGACAAAGGCATGCAGCGTCAAGGTGATATAAGGATGCATGAGGCCATCCGGAACCAGCAGCGCCATAAGACCGCCAAGCAGATTGAAATCCATCAGGAAGGTTTCCAGAGGAATCAGCCATCTGCTTTTTTTCATAAAGGGAAGAATTGCACAAAGATACATGGGAAGACTGCATAGCTGAAAAGGGAAAATCCACCAGTCATAGGTTTTGTTATCCATAACATAAAAATGAAAGAGCTGCTTGTATAGTTCGGAAAGCAGTAAAATAACTGCAATAGCAAACAATATACGGTGATAGCTGCGATCACTCACCCTGCGCAGCTTCCATGTCAGCGCAATAGACACAGGGATACCGCCTAGCAGCATAACGATATGAAATAGTCCATAGGGCTTTGGCTCAGCCATTGTCCATGCCGTCGCATTCAGAAAATTCTCCATGCGATCACCTCCTGCCTATAGTATGGACACGATAGTATGAAACTGCAATAGAAAAAAGTGTTTTCACTGGAAGCAGCATTGAATCAGGAGGTATTCCATACTGCTTAGCAATTTTCCTTCCTGTATGTTCCCCCTTGTGATACATAGGGATCGTTTCATGATTTCACTTGATAAACTGCATACCCGCTTTATGGTTCATGCAGACTTGAGAAACTCAAATCATAACAGCATACTGCGGCTATCAATTCTGTTATACACATGTCCGCGAAGAAAGAAATAAAAGGGATGCTCCTTTCTGCCGTGAGTGTGCAGGCAGGCGCATCCTTGTTTTATGTACGTTGAAAGCTTGTAATCATAATGAAAACACATAAGACCAGAAAGAGGATCGATATCCAGTTACTGAAAAAGGTACGAACACGGGAACCTCTGTTATGAATTATATAATTCCGTATGATCAGTCTTTTCTGATAGAGAGTAAACATCGCATACAGCAGAAACAGCGCTTCCAGTATAAGAAAGACTGTAGAAATCTGGCCGTTGTCTGAAAGCAGTGAGACTTCCATGATTGCGAAAGCATTATTCAGAAAATGAATCGCTATACCTGGCAGGATACTACCCGACGTTAAAACAACATAGCAAATCATCATACTGAGAGCAAAAACAGGGACACTCTGCGGAAGATTTCCATGCAGCAATGCAAACAGCAGACTTGTCACAAGAATAGCGAAGACATTTCCATATCTTTTCAGCGTTTGCAGTATCAATCCGCGAAAGAGAAGCTCTTCCATGATCGGCGCAATGATACAGGCGGAGAGTACAATGCTTAGATTGTAGGTGATATCCGGCTTCATGGAGAAATCCGGCGTTGTCATGACCCAGCCAAAATGGATGAGGATCTGATTTATCAGCTGTATAAGGATTCCTGCTGCTCCAGACAATCCCATAGCGATAATCGTATAGCGAAGGATGGAAAGAAAATTCCACTCCTTGCATAAAGAGTACGGTATTGTTACATGCAGCTTCTTTTTATATATTACAAGCGTTAAAATCGTTACAAAGCAGGTTGCTATCATACTGAAGATGTTTGTGATTGTTTCAAGCTCTGTTTGCGAAGCGCCTGACATGATGTATGCACTGCTTATGATACCTAATGTAAAGGTACAGGCAAATAATAAAATATAGTAGAAAAGCAGAGAGCCGGCTATACGTTTACAGTCCTTTTTGCATAGCTGATCTTTATGTTCCTCTTCCAGATACGGCTCATGTTCCATACGGATACCTCCTATCGGTCAAAGAGCTTACGTCTTGCAGTAGATTGAATAAACAGCTCCTTTAGCCCGTCCACATCATCCTGCTCCAGGGTTGCTTTCAGATGATTGACCTCCTGTATGAAATCATCAATTTCCCGAATCAGGTTCTCTTTATTCAGAAAGAATACCTCACTCCACAGATTCTCGTTGATTTTCGCAATTCTTGTCAGATCACGAAAGGAGTCACCGGTGTATTCTACCAGGTGGGTGTTGTCATTGGTGTTCATAAGAGAAACCGCAATAGCATGTGTCAGATGTGAAACAAAGCCGATCATTTCATCATGCTGTGCAACGGTCAGCTCGGAGATGTTACTGAATCCGAGTATTTCGGCAAACTGGCGCATGGTCGCAACTGCTTCCTTCGTATTGCTTTCTGTGGGCAGAATAATGAAGTTGGCGATATGGAAGATGGAATCGTCTGCGAATTTTACTCCGCTGACTTCCTTACCTGCCATTGGATGAGAGCTTATGAACTCCACATCCCTGCGAATGATTTTCTGAATGGGTTCTACAACACCTGTTTTCACGGAGCTTACATCTGTAATCAGAGCACCGGGCTTGAAATATTTCTGATAGGTGGTTATCCAGTCTACCGTCATATTTGGATATAGTCCGCTTATTATGATATCAGCTTCCTTTATATAGTCAATATCGAATGTTGAACCGCGATCGATGATGTTATGCTTGATTGCATAGTCAATGCTGAGCTGGTTGATTTCAATGGCATCAACATGATAGCCGTTTTTCTTTAAGCCCATGGCATAGCTGCCACCGATCAGACCTAATCCGACAATAAGAAATCGTGTATTCTCCTGTATCATAACAGCTCCACCTTTCCACCAATGGACTGTAAATCTTCAAAGAATGTAGGATAGCTTTTTTGGATAGCCAGAGCACCTTCAATGATGCAGGAGGTATTGCTGCAGGTCGCTGCGACACTGAGTGCCATAACGATACGGTGATCATTATGGGAGGAAAGCTCGCTCGTACAGGTATAGGAGGAGTTGCCGGTAATAAAGATTTCATCCTCTGTGGAATGAATATCCACACCGAATTTGCGCAGCTCCTGTTCCATTGCTTCAATGCGGTCACTTTCCTTGATACGCAGTCTGCCTGCATTGTAGATATTGGTATTTCCCGGGGAATACATAGCAAGGACAGTTAGGATCGGTCCGAGATCCGGGCAGTCCGCAAGATCGATTCTACAGCCATGCAGGCTGCTTTTATAAATATGGTAGCCGTTTTTTACCTCTTCAATGCGTACACCAAAGTCCTTCAGTATCGAGAGAATTTTTTTATCTCCCTGCCTGGAATCGTGATGAACACCGGTGATGGTAAGATCATGATTGCATGCGGCAAGAACAGCAAAGAAGGCAAGCTGGGAATAGTCTCCTTCGATCGTATAGTCACATGCTGTATACTGCTGATTGCCCGGAATATGAATGGTCAGATCATCTTCGAAGGAAGCTTGTATGCCATAGGTTTTCAGCATTTGCAGCGTGAGATCAACATAGCTTCTGGATTCAAAGGGCGGAAGGATGTGAATGGTGGAATCCTCCTGCAGGAGTGGCAGTGTGAACAGCAATCCGCTGATAAACTGTGAGCTGACATCACCTTGCAATGTAATATCACCGGATTTCAGACATTCACGGATCGTGATACCGGATGCATCCTGTCGGAAGGTGAGCCCCTGCGCGTGGAACAAATCCTCATAAACCTTCTGCGGGCGCTGCAGCAGTCTGCCTTGACCGGTGAAGGTGATTTCCTGATTGCAGAGAGAGAAAATCGGAATGAAGAAACGAAGAGTGGAGCCGGATTCACAGCAAAACACTTCTTTGTTCTTTATTGTAAAATCTTTGATTCCGGTAACAGTAACCTGATCTGCTTCCATGCGGATATCGGCACCAAGCTGCTGCATGCCGGCAATCGTGGTTTTGATATCCTGCGAATAGGCAACGTTTTTTATGACGCTGGTGCCGTTCGCCAGAGAGGCACAGATAATCGCACGATGTGCCATGCTTTTACTTGGCGGAATGACAACATGACCACTGCAGATGGATGGAGCTACATGGGCTTTCATTTACATCGCCCTCCCGATAACACCTGCGATAGCCTTTCCCTTGCGGATCAGCTCCTTAAAGTTATCCGGCTTGAGAGACTGTGCGCCATCACTCCATGCGCATTCCGGATGATCGTGTACCTCCACAATCAGTCCGTCAGCCCCTGCTGCGATTGCTGCAAGCGAAGCTGCCTCCACAAGCTCCCAATCACCGGTCGCATGACTTGGATCAATGATAATCGGAAGATGTGTTTTTTTCTTGATAATAGGAACTACACTCAAATCGAGGGTATTTCGTGTATAAGGTTCAAAGGTGCGGATACCGCGCTCACACAGCATGACATTCGTATTTCCTTCAGAAAGAATATACTCTGCGGACATGATCCATTCTTCAATCGTATTGGCCAGTCCACGTTTCAGCAGTACCGGCTTGTTTGTTTTTCCAACAGCCTTTAAAAGGTCAAAGTTCTGCATATTTCTGGCACCGATCTGAATGACATCAACATGCTCTACAAATTCATCCAGCTTATCGGCACTCATCAGCTCAGTAACAACAGGAAGACCGGTTTGCTTTCTTGCCTGTGCAAGCGCCAGAATTCCTTCTGTTCCCATACCCTGAAATGCATACGGACTTGTTCTTGGCTTGTAGGCTCCCCCACGAAGCATCACTCCTCCTGCATCCTTTACCTCATGAGCGATATGACAAATCATATCTTTCCCTTCAACAGAGCAGGGACCGCCAATGACAACGATTTTTTCCTTTCCGCCGATGTGAATGCCGTTTACCTCTACTATCGTATCCTCCGGATGAAACATCCGGCTTGCCTTCTTATACGGGGATGATACGCGGACAACACTTTCCACATGCTTGTTCGCCTCAATGCGCTTCGGGTCAACCTGTGATGTATCTCCAACAACGCCGAAGACATTGAGGTTTTCACCAATACTCTCATGAATCTGAAGCCCCTTATCCTTCAGCTGTTTCATGACATGATCAATATCTGCTTTTGTTGCACTTTTCTTCATTGTGATAATCATATCTGCTTCCTCCTCTTATATATGTTACTGTGCCGGTGTTTTTTTTATTTCATTGTCATGGTTGCTGATCGCTCCATCAGCTGATCCAGAATGCCAATAGCAAGCACACTGTCCACGACGATTCTTGCCCGATGAATAATTGCCGGATCATGACGCCCCTGAATCTGAAGCTTCACTGCTTCGTGAGTCTTTAAATCCACCGTATTCTGTTCCTTATATATAGACGCTGTCGGCTTGATAACCGTACGGATGCGAATCGGCATTCCATTGGAAATCCCGCCATTGATTCCACCATTGTTATTTGTAGCGGTATGAAATCCCTTGTCATAGGTGATCGGATCATTGGCTTCACTTCCATACACATCCGAAAATCCAAAGCCCAGACCGAATTCAATTCCCTTTACCGCTGGAACACTGAATAACAGATGACTCAGTGTGCTTTCCAGCGAATCGAAGAACGGTTCTCCCAGACCTGCCGGAACGTTCAGAATACAGCTCTCCAGAATACCGCCCACACTGTCGCCTTCATTTGCCGCTTCCTCTATCATCGCTTTCATATCTGCAGCTGCTGTATCATCCAGTACCGCAAAATCCATTGTATTGACACGTTCCATCTGTTTCTGTAATTCCTCTATATTCTCAGAAAACGGAATATCCTCTATGGTTCTGCTTTTCTGAATATGGCTTCCTATCAGAATTCCCTTTTCCTTCAGTACCTGCATAGCGATTGCACCTGCCGCTACCAGCGGTGCAGTGATTCTGCCGCTGAAATGACCGCCACCGCGATAGTCCTGCCAGCCCATATACTTTTCATTGGCAGTATAGTCTGCATGAGAAGGGCGCAGCCGATATTTCGTCTTTTCGTAATCATGACTTCTTGTGTTTGTATTTTCAATGAGAATCGTCAACGGTGTACCGGTTGTATGACCATTGAAATAGCCACTGACGATATGCAGCTCATCTGCCTCTTTTCGCTGTGTGGATATTCTGCCCTTTGCTTTTCGCTTTTCCATGACGGAGGCTATAAAATCCATATCCAGTTTAATTCCCGGCGCAAGACCGTCAATCACGCAGCCGATGGCTTCCCCATGGCTTTCTCCAAAAATTGTCACAGAATAATTATGTCCGAATGTATTTTTCATGCTTGTGTTCCTTTCAATATAGTACGTACTTCATCAAGCGGGGTTTCTATCAGTTCCGCTGTTCCTGCCTTTGGAACATGAACGATCGTTACATGATCACCGTCCGCTTTCTTATCTCTGCATAAAAGCTGATATACCGCTTCCGGGTCAAAGTCCACATGTGTGGGGATACCCAGACGCTCATACACGCTGATAACACGCTGCTTCAGCTGTTCATCCTCGATAAAATACAGCATTCCCAAAGCAACACATTCCCCGTGCAGATACTCACTCAGGTGATAATAGCTTTCAATGGCATGTCCGATGGTATGACCGAAGTTCAGAATCTTGCGCAGTCCCTGTTCCCGTTCATCCTGCTCGACAACACTCTTTTTCACATACAAAGCTTTTTCAATAATCGTATCCAGATCTTTTTCAATATCTCCATGCTCAAACAATGCAAACAGGGAGGCATCATAGATCAGTCCGGCTTTCAGTGCTTCCATCAGGCCGTTGATATAGTGTCTTCTGGGAAGCGTATGCAATGTTTCCGGATCGATAAAGACCATTTTCGGCTGATAGAAGGCACCAACGATATTTTTAACCTCATCCAGATTGATAGCAACCTTTCCACCGATACTGGAGTCTATCTGTGAAAGTGTGGTTGTCGGTATCTGTATGAAGTCGATTCCCCGCATATAGGAGGCTGCCACATAACCTGCCAGATCACCGACGACTCCTCCTCCAAGAGCGACTACACAATCCTTTCTGGAAAACTTGTGTGCCAGCAGATCCTCATTGATTTCCTTGAAGACGGCAAGGTCCTTGGAATCCTCCCCCTGTTCAATGACATGCACATACCCTTTCTTACATTGCTCCCGTACGATATTTGCATAGGCCTCCGGTACGCCGCTGTCTGTAACAATCATCACCTTGCGGTTTAAATCAATATAGTCATTTAAACGATACAGTATCCCGTGTTCCATCAGGATGTCATATCCGTTCTCCTTTAAATCAACGTGTAATTTCATAACAATATCCTCCCTTTTATGAAAAAAAAGCATCCTGTGTGTATCGCAGATGCTTTTGTGTGCTCGTTATAAAGTGAAAATAACCATGACTTCTTCAATGGCTTTATAACGGACTATTCAAAGTAATAAAAGTATGCTTTCTGTATCATGGTCAAATCACTCCAATTACCAATATGATAATATACTTTATGCATAATTACAAGAAAAAAACACAAATTTATGAAAATAATTTCAGTTTATGAAAATGTAATGAAAACATGATGCCGCTATTGCTGATGACAGAGTTAAGACGGTATAGGAGAACTCTATACAGTTATCCGTTACAGCACAATGAGTTTTGGATGATACTATTTGCACACAATTTGTAAAACTTTTCATAAATTTATGTAAGTTTTGGATTTATGATAGGAACTTAAATGGAAATATTGTATAATATTGAGGAAACAGGGGTGAGTATATGAGTTTATTGGATGATGCCCGAAAACGGATCAATGCGATTGATGAGGAAATGGCAAAACTTTTTGAACAGCGCATGCAGGCGGTTGAAGATGTTATCCGTTACAAACAGGTGCATCAGATGAAGGTTTTGGATACATCAAGAGAACAGTATGTTATTGAACATAATACAGCATTTATTCAGCGTGAGGAATACAGGGACAGCTACATAGAATTTATCAGTGAAATGATGGCAATCTCTAGAAAATATCAGCGATCAATCATCAACCGGGATCTTATCGGTTATTCCGGGACAGAAGGAGCATTTTCCCATATTGCTGCTGAGCGGGTGTTTTTGGATCACCGAAAGAAAAGCTATGCCTCCTTTGAAGACGTATTTCATGCAGTAACGGAGCGGGAAGTGGCCTATGGAGTCATTCCGTTTGAAAATTCATATACTGGTGAAGTGGGAGAGGTACTGGATCTTCTGATGCGTTATGATGTATATATCAATGATATATACGATTTGCAGATATCACAGAATCTGCTAGGTGTAAAGGGAGCATCTCTAGCGGATATCAAACAGGTGTATTCCAAGGATCAGGCGATATATCAGTCAAAGAAATTTCTGGAGGGACGTGACTATGAGCTCATACCATATCCGAACACTGCGCTTGCGGCAGAGTATGTTGCGAAAGAAAATGATAAATCCAAGGCTGCCATTGCCGCGAAGGAAAATGCAGAGCTGTATGGTCTGGATATACTTGCGGAGGATATCAATACAAGTGAACAGAATACGACACGCTTCATCATCATCAGTAAACAGCTGATACAGCAGGGCAATCGCTTCTCGCTCGCTTTTACCACACACCACAAGGCAGGTGCACTCGTACATGCGATGAATATTATCGCTCAGTATGGATTTAACATGCAGAGTATTAAGTCCAGGTCAATAAAGGAACGTCCATGGGAATACTATTTCTATGTGGAAATAGAAGGAAATCTGAAGGATGCGAAGGAACAGCATCTGATTCATGATTTAAAGGAAGCATGTGAAGAGGTTAAGATACTCGGAGCATATCAAAACGATGAAAGAAAGCAGGGATGAATATGAGTTTTGTAAAACAGAACGTCAATAAGGCGCCAATCGAAGATACAGTATTCGCCATTGTGAAAAAGGCAAAGGAAGCCAAGGCCGCCATCGGTGCAGAGCAGGTTGTCGATGCGACCATCGGCTCTTTATATAATGAAGAAGGGAACATCGTTGCCTTTGACAGCGTGTTTACACCTTATAACGAAATAGCAAAGGAAACAAAGGCTGCCTACGCGGCCAGCTTTGTCGGCAATGATTCTTTCCGTAAGCAGGTTTATGAATGGATCGTAGGCGGCACGGGCTCAACTCTGGCACACAGTGTGATTGCCACACCGGGGGGAACCGGGGCAGTAGCGATCACCATGCAGGAAATACTGGATGAAGGGGAAACAGTTATTCTCCCTGAAATCGCATGGGGCAGCTATAGGCTGATGGCGACCATGGATAATCTGAAGGTAAAAACCTATTCTCTGTTTGAGGGAGATCATTTCAATGTAGAGTCCTTAAAGGAAGCCTGCCGTGAGGTTATGAAAACGCAGAAGAAGCTGCTGCTGGTAATCAATGATCCATGTCATAATCCAACTGGTTACTCTATGAGTATGGAGGAATGGCAGGAGATTGTGGCATTCCTGAACGAATGTGGAAGGGAAGTGCCGGTGGTGCTTCTCAATGACGTTGCTTATATTGATTTTTCTTATGATTTAGAGCATTGCCGAAATTATATAAAGACATTTAATGATTTTTCAGAAAATGTTATGGCTGTAATTGCCTTCAGCTGCAGCAAGGCGCTGACCTCCTATGGCTTGCGTTGTGGTGCCGCTATTCTGTTGGCACAGACAAAGGAAGCTGTACGCGATGTGGAAATCGTATTTGAGAAGGCGGCCAGAGCTACCTGGAGCAATGTGCCAAATGCTGCTATGGAAAATTTCACATATGTTACAACAACCAATTATGATGCGTATATGAAGGAAAAGGCGATGTATGTGGAGCTTCTGAAAAAGAGAAGTGACATCTTTACAGAAGAAGCAGATGCCTGCGGATTGGATTACTATCCTTATAAAGAGGGCTTCTTCGTAACTGTGAGAATCGAGGACAATGCATTGCGTGATGTCTTCCACGAAAGCCTGATGAAGCAGCATATTTATACAGTAAAGGTAAATAAGGGCATTCGTGTTGCGGTGTGCTCCCTAAGCAGTGAGAAATGCAGAGGGCTTGCGAAGCGCATGAAGGAAATACTTGATACATGTAAATAGAAGCATATTACATTAGCATGAAATAGATAAGCAGACCGGGTATTGCGGTCTGCTTTTACGCTTTTCGTAATCTAATGTATTCACTTTGTATACCGATTTTTCAGCTATTCTAGTTCAAAAAATATAATTATATAATCGGTGAACATCATGTAAACCAAATACGTGCAGTTCGGATATAGGTTATGGTATAGTATAAGAAAAGAAATGAGGGATAGCATGATACTTTTTGTAAGCGGACGCTGTGATATACCGACATTCTACAGCACATGGTTTTTTAACCGGCTTCAGGAAGGCTTTGTGGACGTTAGAAACCCGTTCAATTCTCATCAAATCAGTCGTATTAATCTGAATGAACAAAATATTGATGGTATTCTGTTTTGTACAAAAAATCCGATTCCCATGATGAGCAGACTGGAGGAAATACCCTTTCCCTATCAGTTTCAGATTACGCTGACACCTTATCATGAGGATATCGAGGAGCATGTAGCATCCAAAAAGGAAATTATAAATGCGGTAAAAGAAATGTCACTGCGACTGGGAAAGGATCGTGTAATCGTTCGCTATGACCCGATTCTGCTTACCCCCAAGTATACCGTGGAATATCATTTGCGGGCATTTGAAAAGCTATGCAGTCAGTTGGAGGGCTATGTGGATACAATTATCATTTCATTTGTGGATATGTATAAGAATACAGCAGGCAATCAGAAGCGAATGCAGCTACAGGAAATGCGCCGACAGGATATGCTGGATGTCGGAAAGGCACTGGGCAGTGTCGCTGAGCGCTATGCTGTGCATATACAAACATGTGCAGAGGATATTGATCTTTCCCCCTATCATATTCACAAGGGACTCTGTATGGATCGTAAAAAGCTTGAGAGACTGGCACAGCATTCCTTGGATCATATTCAGGGAAAGGGTGTGCGATCTGTCTGTGGCTGCATGCCGACGGTTGATATCGGTGATTATAACTGTTGTCCGCACGGCTGTCGGTACTGCTATGCCAATTATAATGAAAAACAGATTGCGGAAAGAATGAAGCTCCATGATCCGCAAAGCAGCGTCCTGCTGGGACACCTTGATGAAGAGGACAAGATTACGATACGGGAGGATAAGCATATCCGTCAGATTTCACTGCTATAGGACGAAAACATTTTCAGGTATGATAAGGAAATCCTAAATTGAAGTTTCTATTGCATAACTTGTTCTATCCATGCCATTTTCCTTTTGTTCGTGATTCATAGCGTGGTATAATAAACACACAAGGGAGCTGATTATATGAATCGTTTGCCAATTGGTATAGAGAACTTCAAAGCTATGATAGATGAAGGTTATTATTATGTTGATAAAACCCTATTCATTAAGGAAGTGCTTAATGAAAAAGTTGCACTGTACACAGGACCGCGTCGGTTTCACAGAATAGTATCGCGATACCTTTGGTATCCGACAAGAGGCGCGCTAGTAGCGGGAAAAACATTAAATATGAGTAGGCGCTGCCCGCCCAGGCGTGCTATATTATTTCTTTTCTATGAAAGAGAAAGAGAATGCATATCTTTTTGATAATCTTGAAATTTCAAATGATTGTGATGCTTTGCTTCATCAGCATGCATATCCAGTGGTATTCATCACCTTAAAGGATATGAAAAGAGCTGATTACAAGATGCAGATTGAGAAATTCGGTTCTATAATTTCAGACATTGTTAATGCAAATCCCGAATTGCTGAATAGTCCAATATTAAATACTGCACAGAAAAATTTGTTGATACAGTATCAAAATGAGACCTCAACCATAAGCAACTTAATGGATGCTTTGTTTAAAATCAGTATTTGTATGCAACTGCATTTTCATAAAAAAGTCATTATTCTGACTAATGAATAGGCGCTGCCCGCCCATGGCGTGATGTTCCTTTACAGATGGCATATTTGAATGGCTATTATGATGAAATGGTAGACTTTCTCAGGAATGTGTTTAGTGCAGCCCTTAAAACAAATGATGCTTTAGAAAAAGGTATTCTGACAGGTTGTTTAAGAATTGCGAAAGAATCAACACCTATGGTGGGCTTTAGCCTTTTTACAGGTTTGAATAATTTTAAGGTCAATTCCATTTTTGATGAAGCATCCAACCAGCGATTTGGTTTTACACAAAATGAAATCGGTTCTCTTCTACAGGACTATCATGCCAGTGAGTATCAAAGCCAAATGAAAGAATGGTATGACGGATATCAGTTTGGAGGCTGTGATATCTATAACCCATGGAGTGCTCTGATGTATATGGACAAATTGATCAATACAAGTAGAAAAGCACCGGAATCCTTTTGGGCAAATACAAGCGGTAATGACATCATTTATCGTTATATAAAAGAGGCAAATCCAAATATGCGTGATGAATTTGATATCCTGGCATCCGGTGGTATGATTGAAAAAACAATCAAGGATGATATAACATACAGAGAAATGGGGCAAATCAACAATGTTTACAGTTTTCTGTTATATACCGGATATTTAAAAGCTGTCAGATGTGTTGATGAAGAACAAAATATGTATCAACTGATGATACCCAACAAAGAAATCAAACGGATTTATGTATCCATATTCAGTGAGTGGTTTAATGAACAACTCGAGCATAACGGTTTATCCTTTATGGAAGCGTTGATAAGAGAAGATGTAAAACAGGCGAACGATATATTGGATCAAATCCTGTTTCAATCCATCAGTTATTTTGATTATGATGAAAAATTCTATCATGGTGTTTTGATTGGATTGTTGAATCAATATCACGTTGTATCAAATCATGAAACAGGATTGGGTCGAAGTGATATTGCCGTCCTTCCTCCAAGCAGGCTGTCAAGAGGTGTCGTACTGGAATTAAAAGTTGCATCTACAGTAGCGGCCCTAAAGCCGATGGCAGAAAAGGCTTGTGAACAAATCAAAAATCAGAAATATATAGAGGGATTGTATGCAGATGGCTATGAAGATATTATAGGATATGGAATAGCATTCCATAAAAAGTCCTGTGTAATTACATCCTTGAAAGATATTTGAATGCTTTACATTAAAAAAAAGCTGTGATAACTAGAAAGTCTGGTTTCACGGTTTTTTTAAATAATTGTTTGCTATTTTTCATCGCTTATTTGTTAGTCGAAATTATAATGTTCTCTGAAACCTCTTTATTGCGTCTTATGATCCAAAAATTATCATAATAAAGATGCAAGAAAATGCTTTTTATGGATATAGGATGCGTATGGAGTTGATATAATACGATATGATAAGTAATTTGGATAGGATAATTTTGAAAGTATATAGTTATAAAGCATGAAAAAGAATACGCCTATATTCTGAATAAACCGCATACATATCCCGTAGTTTCCTCAGAAATCCGAAATTGAGAAAATCAGATAAGAAAATTCACTTTATCTATTGTAATAAAATCAGGTTTCTAGTAAAATAGACATGTATTGACATACATGCTTGTATATACCCTGTAATAAGGTCAGGGAGTTTCTAGCCGTTCACCGTAAACGAACGGGCTACAAGCAAACAATTACTCTTTCTTTTTGTTCTGAGACGTACTTGTTTGCTTTTTATATTGCAGGCAGGTGCGTCTTTATAATTTTTATAGGAGGTCTTACTTATGGTCTTAAGAAGATACGCTATAACAATTACACAATTTAACGGTTTTTAGTGTACATATTGGTGAAAACGATATGTATTTTTTTATTTCAAGGAGGAAAAACAAATGAGTGAAATCAAACCTGTCGTCAGTATTTTAATGGGAAGCCGTTCCGACTTGCCAACAATGGAGAACTGTTTCAACCAGCTGAAGGAATTCGGTATTCCTTTTGAAGCACATGCATTAAGTGCCCATCGGACACCGAATGAAGTTATCAAACTGGCAGAAGGTGCCAAGGATCGTGGAATCAAGGTTATTATTGCGGCTGCAGGCGGAGCTGCTCATTTGGGTGGAGTTATCGCATCCAGCACAACACTGCCGGTAATCGGCGTTCCGATTCAAACAAGTGCACTGGGTGGAATGGATTCCTTGCTGTCCACTGTCCAGATGCCTGGAGGAATCCCGGTCGCAACAGTCGCAATCGGAAAAGCAGGCGCAAAGAATGCCGCTATTCTGGCAGCACAGATGCTTGCGTTAAGCGATGAAGCAATGGCTGAAAAAATGGTCGCATTCAAGGCTTCCATGGCAGAAAAAGTAATCAAAGATTCCGTGATTGAAGTGGAATAGGGAAAGGTGAATATACTATGAATTATCGCGTATTTGTGAAGAAAAAGGAAGCATTTCAGGTGGAATCCGCTTCTTTGTTTCATGAACTGAAGCAGAATCTGAATCTTGCAGGATTGCAGGGTGTACAGATGTATAACGTATATGATGTATTCCATGGGGATAAACATGACATGGAGCTTCTGAAAGAAAAGGTTCTGAGTGAGAAAGTAACGGATGAGGTTTTTGATGAGATTGATCTGAAGGGAAAAACCTTCATTGCATATGAATGCCTGCCAGGACAGTATGATCAGCGTGCGGACAGCGCACAGCAGTGTCTGATGCTGTTGAATAACAAGCAGGATGTTGTAATCAAAAGCGGACGTATCGTCATTCTGGAGGGTAGTGTTACAGATGAAGAAATTCAGGCTGTCAAGAAATACCTGATCAACCCGGTAGAGATGAGAGAAAAGGATCTTGCCGTACTTGGGTATGAGGAGGATGTGGAGATTGAACCGGTACCTGTTTTAAGTGGCTTCCGTGATCTGGATGAAGCAGGTCTGGAGGCATTGCGCAGTGAACAGGGGCTGGCTATGACGCTGGCGGATGTACAGCATATTCAGAAATACTTCAGGGAAGAGGAAGAGCGTGATCTGACGCTGACAGAGCTGAAGGTACTAGATACCTACTGGTCTGATCACTGTCGTCATACAACCTTTGAAACGATCCTTCAGAATGTAAAGATTGATGCAGGCAGTCTGCAGGATACCATACAGAAGGCATATGAGCTGTATCTGAAGCTGAGAAAAGATGTACATGATAATAAGAAATTTGTGACGCTGATGGATATGGCTACCATCGCGGGTAAATATCTGCGGAAAACAGGTAAGCTGGATGATATGGAAATCAGCGATGAAATCAATGCATGTTCCATTGAAGTAACCGTGGATGTAGATGGTGAGGATCAGCAGTGGCTGTTGATGTTTAAAAATGAAACACACAATCATCCGACGGAGATTGAACCGTTCGGCGGTGCAAGCACGTGCATCGGCGGAGCAATTCGTGATCCGCTGTCCGGAAGAAGCTATGTATATCAGGCAATGCGTATCACAGGTGCCGGAGATATTACAAAGGATATTAAAGAAGCACTTCCAAACAAGCTGCCGCAGAGCCGCATATCAAAGGGGGCTGCCGCAGGATATTCCTCCTACGGGAACCAGATTGGTCTGGCAACTACCTATGTAAAGGAAATCTTCAATGACGGCTATGTCGCAAAACGTATGGAGGTGGGTGCAGTCGTAGGCGCCGCACCAAAAGAAAATGTTGTGCGTAAAAAACCGGAAACCGGAGATATTGTCGTACTGATCGGTGGAGCAACCGGTCGTGACGGTGTCGGTGGAGCAACCGGTTCCAGTAAGGAGCATAACGATACCTCTCTTACAAAATGTTCCAGCGAGGTTCAGAAGGGAAATGCGCCAATCGAGCGTAAGCTGCAAAGATTGTTCCGTAATCCGAAGGCAACGAAACTGATCAAAAAGGCAAATGACTTCGGTGCCGGCGGTGTGAGTGTCGCAGTTGGAGAAATTGCGGATGGATTGAGAATTGACCTGGATAAGGTTCCTGTAAAATACAGTGGTTTATCCGGTACAGAGCTTGCCATTTCTGAATCACAGGAGCGTATGGCTGTTTTGATTGAAGCGGATAAATTTGAGGAATTCAAGCAGCTTGCATATGAAGAGAATCTGGATTCCTGCATTGTCGCAGTCGTTACAGAGGAGCGCCGTCTGGTGATGAGCTTCCATGGTGAAGAAATCGTAAACATCTCCCGTGATTTTCTGGATACCAACGGTGTCCGCGGACTCCAGGATGTACTGATTCGTGAGGGCCTGAGTGATACCGACCCATTCCACAGCAAAGTGACCTCTGTGGAAGAAAACCTGAAGCAGCCCAATGTGGCGTCCCAGATCGGACTTGCGGAAATGTTTGATGCTTCCATTGGAAAATCAACCGTCCTCATGCCATTTGGCGGAAAATATCAGTTAACGGAAACTGAAGGAAGTGTACAGAAGCTGCCGGTATTCGGCTTTACCAATACATGCTCCATCATGACACACGGCTATCATCCGGAGCTGTCGCTATACTCTCCGTATCTTGGTGCCAGCTATTCTGTTGTTGAAGCACTTGCCCGTGTTACTGCCATGGGTGGCAACTATGAAACCTGCCGTCTGACAAATCAGGAGTACTTTGAGCGACTGCATACCGATCCTGAAAAATGGGGAAAACCAATGCAGGCACTGCTGGGGCTGATTGAAGCGGAAATGGCATTTGAAACTCCAGCCATCGGTGGTAAGGATTCCATGTCCGGAACATTTAATGACATCAGTGTTCCGCCAACCTTGATTACCTTTGCGGTCACAACGGAAAAAACAGAGCATATTATTTCACCGGAGTTCAAGGAAGCCGGACATCATATCTATTACATAAAGCATACACCGAACAATAATCAAACACCGAATTATGAAGAACTGAAAGCAAACTTTGCCAAGGTGCGTGATCTGATTCGTAAAGGCGTGATCTGCTCAGCCGCAACTGTGAAATTCGGAGGACTTGCGGAAGCACTATGCAAGATGAGCTTCGGTAATAAAATCGGTGTTGAAGTGAAGACAAGCGAACATATCTTTGATCTCAGCATCGGAAGCATTGTTGTAGAGAGCAGTGAAGCGATTTATGATGAAGCCTTTGTATTGCTTGGGAAAACGACGGATGCCGACACGATCTGCATCAATGAGGAATGCATCACAATCGATAAAGCTATCACCGCATGGTGTGAGCGCTACAACACCATGTATCCAATGACAGTGGATCAGGAAAAGGGTGTTATTGAAACAACGGAGTATACTGCAAACGAGCGTGTTCATGCGAAAAAGACGATAGACAAGCCTAAGGTTATTATTCCGGTATTCCCTGGACAGAACTGTGAATATGATACAAAACAGCAGTTTGAGCGCGCAGGTGCGGAAGCTGAAATCTATGTCTTTAACAATCTGAATGTAGAAAGCATTGAACGCAGTTTGAAGGAGCTGAGTGAAAAAATTGCATCGGCTCAGATTCTGATGGTTGTCGGCGGCTTCTCCAGTGGGGATGAACCGGATGGAAGCGGTAAATTTATCGCCAATGTCTTAAGCAATCCTTCCGTAAACAAGGCTGTGCAGACACTGTTGGCAAATGATGGTCTGATTCTCGGTATCTGTAACGGATTCCAGGCACTGATCAAATCCGGTCTGCTGCCATATGGAGATATTACCAAGCTGAGTGAGGAATCACCAACCCTGTTCAGAAACAATATCAATCGTCATGTATCCCATATGGCGACAACGAAAATAACCTCCAACAAATCACCATGGCTGTCCAGCTTTACACCGGGACAGGGACATTCCATCGCAATGTCACATGGCGAAGGTAAATTTGTCGTTAGTGAAGAAGTAGCTAAGCAGCTGTTTGAAAACGGACAGGTTGCTACACAGTATGTGGATCTGGATGGCAATCCAACGATGAATGGTACTTATAATATCAATGGTTCCAGCTATGCCATTGAAGGTATTACTTCCTTGGATGGCAGAATCTTCGGTAAGATGGGACACAGTGAGCGTTATGAAGACGGATTGTTTAAAAATATTGATGGGGATAAATATCAGAATATTTTCCAGAATGGTGTAAACTACTTCAGAAATAAATAAAAACAAAACCTATATAGGAATAGGCAAAATGCGTAAAAGAGAAGCAATTGAAGCAAAACCTATATAGGATAACGCAAAATGCGTAGAAGAGGAGCAATTATGGATATACAATCCTTACTGCCTTATATCGGTGGGGCGATCGTTATTATTTTGCTTCTTCTGATCGTAACAATAGGCTATGTTAAGGCACCGCCTGACACAGCCTATATCATTTCCGGTTTGAGGAAGAAAATCATTGTGGGAAAGGCAAGTATCAAGATTCCGTTTCTGGAGCGTCTGGATAAGCTGAGTCTGAAGCTGATTCCAATTGATGTTAAAACAAGCAGTATGGTACCTACCGCTGATTATATCAATATTCAGGTAGATGCCGCAGTAAATGTTAAGGTTGGCAGTGACAGCAATAAGCTGGAGCTTGCAGCACAGAACTTCCTGAATCAGAACAGTGACTACATGGCACGCGTTGCCCGTGAGGTTCTGGAGGGAAATATGCGTGAAATCGTCGGACGTATGCGTCTGGAGGAAATGGTGAGTGACCGTCAGAAATTCGCTGAGCTGGTAAAGGAAAATGCGATGCCGGATTTAGCGGCCATGGGTCTGAATATCGTCAGCTTCAATGTTCAGAACTTCACAGATGCAAACGGGGTTATTGACGATCTGGGTATTGATAATATTTCACAGATCAAGAAAAAAGCCGCAATCGCAAAGGCGGAAGCAGATAAGGAAATCGCTGTTGCGAAGGCGGATGCCGATCGTCAGGCCAACGATGCCAGAGTTGCAGCAGAGCGTGAAATTGCAATCAAGAACAATGATTTGAGTATCCAGAAGGCAGAGCTGAAAAAGGTTGCCGATGTAAAGCAGGCGACAGCAGATGCGGCTTATGAAATCGAAAAGGAAAATCAGAGAAAAACGATTGAGGTCACCTCGGCGGATGCCAATATTGCGAAGCAGGAACGGGAAGTTCTTCTGAAGTCAAAAGAGGCAGAGGTTAAGGAAAAGGCACTGGAGGCAGAGGTCAAGAAACAGGCGGAGGCTGAAAAATTCGCAATACAGCAGAAAGCAGATGCAGAGCTGTATACGCGTCAGAAGGAAGCAGAAGCAAAGAAGTTCGAAATTCAGCAGGAAGCGGAAGCACAGCGTGCAAAAGCGGATGCGGACCGATACAGCCGTGAACGGGAAGCACAGGGTATTCAGCTGGTTGGTGAAGCGGAGGCGGAAGCAATTCGCGCAAAGGGTATTGCCGAGGCAGAGGCAATGGATAAAAAAGCAGAGGCATACCAGAAATATACCGGAGCTGCCGTGGCGGAAATGCTGATCAAGGTTCTTCCGGATGTGGCAGGTAAGATTGCAGAGCCGTTAACACAGATTGATAAGATCACCGTTATCGGTTCCGGAAATGATTCCAGCAGCATTGATTCTGTGGCCGGAAATGTTCCCGGTGTCATGACGAAGCTGTTTGAATCCATGAAGGAAACGACCGGTATTGATCTTGGTGAAATCGTCAGAGCGAATACATATGATGCCAAGGTCACAAGAAATGTGAATTTCTCCGGAATCCCAGCCAGTGATAACGATACAAATGTTGTGGTACAGGCAGCGGACAGCGTAAGGAAGCAGGATGAAAAAAAGCCTGAAAAACCGGTAAAGCCGGTAGAGGAAAAACCGGTTGAAAAGAAAGCGGACAATGATAAAATGTCCTGGGAAAAATAAAAGAAGAAAGCGAGAACGTGTATGAGTGATAAGTATAGAGAAGCCGGAGTCGATCTGGAAGCCGGATATGAATCCGTTCGTCTGATTAAGAGTCATGTTGCTAGAACAAAGGTGAAGGGAGCAATTGATTCCATCGGAGCCTTTGGCGGTATGTTTGATCTTTCCGTATTAAACATGAAGGAACCAGTTCTGGTAAGCGGAACTGATGGTGTTGGTACAAAACTGCTTGTGGCATTTGAAATGGATAAGCATGACACAGTTGGTATTGATGCTGTGGCAATGTGCGTCAATGATGTTCTGGTACAGGGGGCAGCACCGATCTTCTTCCTGGATTATCTGGCAGTAGGCAAAAATGAACCGAAGAAAATCGAACAGCTGGTAAAGGGTGTAGCAGATGGCTGTGTGCAGGCAGAGTGTGCCCTGATCGGCGGGGAAACTGCCGAAATGCCGGATATGTATGATGTGAAGCATTATGATATTGCCGGCTTCTGTGTGGGTGCCGTGGATAAATGCAATCTGCTGGACGGACAGAAAATCGAGGAAGGCAATGTACTGATCGGTCTTCCAAGTACCGGCGTACATTCCAATGGATTCTCTTTGATCCGCAAGGTATTGTTAAAGGATGCCAAGCTGGATCTGCATAAGGAGTATGAAGAAATCGGAAATCAGAAGCTGGGAGATGTGCTGTTAACACCGACGAAGATCTATGTCAAGGCAATCAAGCATCTGCTAGGTAAGGTTGATATCAAGGGAATGAGTCACATCACCGGAGGCGGCTTCTATGAAAATGTGCCTAGAATGCTGAAGGAAGGACAGGGTGTTACCATTGATACAACAGCTTATCCTCACAAGCCTATCTTTGATATGATTGCGAAATATGGAAATATTCCGATGGATGAAATGTGCAATGTATTCAACATGGGTATCGGCTTTATGATGGCTGTCGATAAAAAAGACGTGGACACCGTACAGAGCCTGTTGAAGGAAATTCATGAGGAATCCTATATCATCGGTGAAGTTACAAATAGTGGAAGCGTGGATGTAAAATGGTAAATATTGCGATTTTTGCGAGCGGAAACGGCTCCAATTTCGAGAATATTATTCAGGAAATAAACAACGGACATGTAAACAATGCAGTCTGCAAGGTTCTGATTATCGATAAGGAGCATGCCTATGCGAAAGAGCGTGCTGAAAAGCTGCATATACCCTGTGTATACGTAAATCCGAAGGCATATGCAGGCAAGGAGCCTTACGAACAGAAAATTCTGAGTATATTGAAGGAGCATCAGGTGGAGCTGATTGTTCTTGCCGGATATATGCGTTTTATCGGTAAGGTCCTGCTGGAAAGCTTTCCAAGACGCATCATCAATCTGCATCCGGCATATCTTCCCAATTTCCCGGGAGCCCACAGTATTCAGGATGCGTATGAGGCAAAGGTCGATTTCACAGGGGTTACCGTTCATTTTGTGGATGAAGGTGTGGATACTGGGGAAATCATCCATCAGGAAAAGATTACGATCGATTCCACCTGGTCACTGGAAACCCTGGAAGAGCATGTGCATGCCCTGGAGTATGACATGTTTCCAAAAGTAATAAAGCATGTATGTAAAATGATAGAAAGCGAGGAAGCATAATGAAGCGAGCATTAGTCAGTGTTTCTGATAAAACAAATCTGGTTCCGTTTGTATCTAGTCTGGTAGAGCTGGGATATGAAATCATCTCTACCGGTGGTACAAAAAAAGCGCTGGAAGCTGCAGGTATCAAGACAATCGGAATTTCTGAGGTAACGGATTTTCCGGAAATCATGGATGGGCGTGTAAAAACACTGCATCCAAAGGTTCACGGAGCATTGCTTTGTGTGAGGGATAACCCTGATCATGTACGACAGATTGAAGAGCTGGGAATCCAGTATATCGATCTGGTATGTGTGAATCTGTATCCATTCAAGGAAACCGTACAGAAGCCGGGTGTCAGTCATGAGGAAATCATTGAGAATATCGATATCGGCGGTCCAAGCATGCTGCGCAGTGCTTCAAAAAATTATAAGTTTATTCCAGTTCTCTGTGATCCGTCAGATTATGATGCTGTAGTAAAGGAGCTGCGTGAAAACGGGGAAACTTCTCTTACAACAAGAGAATACCTTGCAGCGAAGGTATTCCGTCATACCGCAAGCTATGACACGATGATTGCAAGCTATCTGACAGAAAGAACAGGCGAGAAATATCCGGAGAAGTTTACCATCACCTTTGACAAGGTACAGGAGCTTCGCTATGGAGAAAACCCGCATCAGAGTGCTGCTTTCTATAAGGGAATGAATCCACAGTATTCTCTGGCAAATGCAAAGCAGCTGCATGGCAAGGAGCTTTCCTATAATAATATACAGGATGGTAATGCAGCGATTGAAATTTTGAAGGACTTTGAAGGGCAGCCGGCAGTTGTCGGCTTGAAGCATATGAATCCTTGCGGTGTCGGTATCGGAAAAACGATTGAGGAAGCATGGGATAAGGCGTATGAGGCCGATCCGGTTTCTATCTTTGGTGGTATTGTTGCCTTCAATGAACCGATTCATGCGTCAGTGGCAGAAAAGCTGTCTAAAATCTTCCTTGAAATTATTATCGCACCTGCATTTGATGAAGATGCATTTGAAATTCTGTCCAAGAAGAAGAATATCCGTCTGATGCAGCTGGATACCTCATTGGAGGTAAATGCCAAATACAAGGTTACCAATGTAAATGACGGTCTGCTTGTGCAGGATATTGATGATCATAAAATTACAGCAGAGGATCTTCGCTGTGTGACAAACCGCAAGCCAACGGAGGAAGAGCTGGAACAGCTGTTGTTCGCATGGAAGGTGGTCAAGCATGTCAAATCCAATGCCATTGTTCTTGTAAAGGACAATATGACCATTGGTGTCGGTGCCGGTCAGATGAACCGTGTCGGTGCTGCGAAGATTGCCATTGAACAGGCAGGAGAAAAAGCAAAAGGCTCTATTATGAGCTCCGATGCGTTCTTCCCGATGCCGGATACCGTTGAGGAGGCTGTAAAAGCAGGCGTTACAGCTATCATTCAGCCTGGTGGTTCCATTAAGGATCAGCTATCCATTGACGTATGCAATGAGCATGGAATTGCGATGGTTTATACAGGAGTACGACACTTTAAGCATTAAATTATAAAAAGAAAGATAAACAAAGATTTATAATTGAGTAACAATAAGAGTGATAACACCATTTCTGGCGTTGTCACTTTTCTTCTTTTTAAGCCTTTTATATCTTCACCTATACTTAAGAGAATAATTATCTAATTTATTCACTTTCTACAGTCATGTGAATTGATATATAGTAGATATTTCAGAAATTATTTTTTTCATAGCTTATTTATTCAACCTTTTCCTGTCGGTTTATATATTTATCGTCTTGTAAATAATTATGATTTATCACAGAAAGACTAGAGTTATTTCTAAGATGTTTAAGAAGTTCTTGTTCGAAACACATTACTAACTTTTTTGAACCTGGTTTAGGATACTTGTGAGATAATAAAAATGTTTTCCTTTTTGGTAAATCAAGGTGATCGATTGTGATGAAATCTTGCTTTATTAAATGAATATGATCACCAACAATTCTTGATACAATAGCCCAGTCTTCTTTTTCAGTTAGAAATTGATCAAACATAATAGCGCTGCCTATAATAATTTTATAACGATGAAAATAGGGGAAATAACTTCGATGCCAATTTTCAAATTCGGAGGACCATTTTGCGTATATTTCATTCGTATCTATTAAATCGTTGATTTGATGTGACTTAGCAAACAGAGAATTTTTATGGCAGATAAAAACCATATTTTCCTCAAATAACGGCTTGGAGATCACATTTGGCTCATGATGCTCCGTGTACACAATAGCTAAATCTGTAGTGTGATTGGCGACTTGCTGATGAGCTTCTGTAGAATGCTCTGTTTGAGAATGTATCATGATATTTTTATATTTTTTTGCAAAACCCGTATAGATACAGGGTAATAAATAATAATTTAAAATGCTATTTGCAGTTATTTTGAATGTCTGCATCCGCTGAAAATTGGAAATGTTTTTCACATCGTTATAAAGAGCCAACCATTGTTGAGCAATAGGCAGAAAATATTCGCCTTCTTCTGTTAAACTGATACGTTTATAGCCTCTAGCACGATGAATCAGTTGCACATTTAATGTTTCTTCTAAGTGCTTAATCCGATTACTTGCTGAGCTTTGGCTGATAAATAACTGATTAGCTGCAGCTGAGATACTTTGTAATTCAATAACTTTAATAAATGTGATAATTTCATCTATATTCATATAATCCTCCTTAATATCTGTATTACACATATTATAT